>JGI24021J15306_10010508_pt1 | contig 11485 bp, 8 predicted proteins | sample Ectturendosymbi1_FD_15306 | JGI IMG/M metagenome (IMG submission 15306)
TTACAAAAACTACAAACTCAAACTGTCTTTTAGCAAAGGTTGACTGTATAAAACTTGAGAAAGAATGTTCAAAATTCTAACCAAAAGAAATGTAGCTTAAACACTGAAATAGACCAGGGGTGGCCAACAGATCGATCACCCTGAGTGTCACTTGGTCATTCGTGCCTGATTTTGCCTTGAATTGACAAGATACCTAAAAACAATTTTCAATCAATATTCCAGAAAGTACACAAAAAGTATCCACTTGGTTGGTCACGTATATTCTTTCTTGCATCTTAGGATGGCTGACCATAGGCTAGTTCAGTAGATGCTGCGAAGATCTGCTAATTGCATGGCAATCATCATGATTTATGCGTAACAGACACTTTGCCCTCTGTCCGTGCACCACTTACTGAGGCGATGGTACACTGTATTTGCACATATGACACTCAACTTTGGTATTTTTCATTTGTGACTTTGTTACCTGCCGGTCGATTGCGAGTTATCAAGAAATTTTCTAGTTGATCCCAGTCGAAGACAAGTTCGAAGTTGGTCACCGATGAAATAGACTACCTGTTTATTAGCCTACACAACACACATATGCCACTCAGTACAACAAACAAAGCAGCATACCAGCATTATAAGAGCAGCTTACTACTTCCATTTCGCCGGAAAAAATTTTCATTAAAGAAACATATCAATGATTATGATGAGTGCAGCACATACTGACCAAATGATTTTGATTTTTGTGAATATGAAAACCATAGCAAAGAAAATACTACCACCATCATTTGTGACATCTTGAATCGCTCTCAGGGAAATTTCGTTATAGAAATGAAACAAATATTCTTATCGTGTCATGATCCAATTTTTTTCAAAATGAATATCCATGTCCAATCCTGATCCAAAAAAATCGCAAGTATCCAGCAGGATATCCAATCTTGATCCTGTCCATGCTCACCTCTGGTCGCGAGGCATGCAGCTAATTAATAGGCAAGTGTTTACCTTGTGAGAGTTTCGGCCAGTTTTTCCTGTTCAGTAATACCTGGGAGCTCACCTTTCGTGAAAACAGACAGAAAACAGAGTTTGAGTCTGAAACATTTCCATATACCAGTTATATGTCTTTGGAAGCATGACTTTTACCTAAATTTCAATCATAACTTTTAGGGAACGAGGTAAAAACCATTTACAATTTGAGAGGTTGTGGGAAGCAACCAAGTAATTGCATCATGTGCAGTGGTCTTCAACCTTTTTTGTTCAATCGCCCGCTTACAGGAACTTTGCTTAAAAATCGCCCCCCACTTATGATTTTAGTGTTGGCAAAAATATTATTTTAATTTGAAAATATTTCAAAGCTGATGAAATAAAGGGGCAGTTTAGTTAAAACAAAAAAAACGAACAAATAAAACGAATGCAATTGCATTTGCAGAAACAATGTCATTCATTTCAAAAAACAGTTGGTTCCAACCAGGGCTGTGGAGCTGAAGCCGAAAAATTTTGAATGGTGGAGCTGGAGCCTGAAATTTGAGTTTTCGTTCAACAGGCATAGTTTGTGGAGCAAGCCATTTGTTCAAACAATACAATAGTTTTTAGTTTTTGATGGACCAAATCGTTCTGGAGCCGGAGTCAAAAACTTTGAGAGGTTGGCGCCGGCGATAAAAATTTTGGATGTCTGGAGCTGGAGCCGGAGCCTGAAATTTGAGTTTTGGCTCCACAGCCTTGGTTTCAACTATTGCGAACTTTGCCCCTGGCTTTTTATCTGCAAGTTTATTACAGCAGGTTGCAAATTGGTCAGCTTAAGTCGTATGGCGTTTTCACCGGTCTTGCACATGTCAAAACGATTGCGGTATTTATTACGCATGTGCAATACTTGGTTGAAACTTGCTCAGCCACATATTTCGTGGGAAACTTCAGTAGTAATATTAGCTTAACTTCCCCCAAAACTTCCGGAAAACGCTCACTGCACTTGATCCAAAAGTCCGACCATTCGTGTTAATAAAATATACCACAGACTTCATCATCGCTTTGGCAGTCGATGAAAAGTTCTTGGTTGTGGAATCGTATTCGCTTATGATAGTTAACTGGCAAAACACTTCACCCGGTCACTTTCAACGCAATCCAACTTTTGGCGTTATTTCCACAACAGAAAGGCTTTTTAGCAAACCTCAAAGTACAGGTGACGAAAACGATTTTGGGAATTTTTAGTTTAGCCAAGATGGGGGCGGTTGGACTTACTTGCAAGTATAAGTTATCCCTCTCTTAGCCTACTGTACTGATATACAGTGTCGTTAGTCAGATGAACACAGTACAGCTATATCTACAAGCACGTGAAACACTTAAACTGACTGAAAAACATGATCAGCACGTTTTACAACTTACGGCTAATTGCGATTAATTTTGCTAGCCATTAATTGCTATAAGTGAACCGTCTCACAACAGTCATTTTTTACGTATTTTTTTAAAGGAAGACACTTGGTTCCACTGTTTTACTCAAGTCACGAACCAAAGTTTACAAAGCACATGATAACGGACCATGATGTGTTTTGCTTACGAAACAATGTTTCGGCAATGCTGTACCGAAGACTATATGAAGTCTTGTTTCAAGGCACTTTTGTTAATAATAACACATGCAGTTGGGAGGATTTGTGTCAGTTCACGGGGAGAAATAATTAGGCTAAACATAATCACAACTTTTTATTGATATTTTTAATCGCAGCGAAAGTCGATGTGATGAATCAGTGGTAGCAATGTTATGATTGTTGGACCATTTTTAATATCTTCAAAGAAAGTGTTTTTCTTCTTTTAAAAAATGCAGTTCGGCCGATTAGGTATTTTCCGATAGCTATATCAGTGTTGGTTGCTTTCAATCAACATAAATATAATAAAGCGAATCAATGCATACTGCTGTATACGAGAAAAGTCCAAAATTCCGCGCGTGTTGACATGCCTAAAGACTTCCAAACGTTACTGCTTGATGTCGCTTTTTTGACGCTGCTTATGCAATGACTGGATCAACAAACTACCAAACTACTTATTGCAATATTTCCCACACTATTTTATCTTATTTTAAACATTAGGCTTGACAATATATCTGAAAATTCGTCAGAACCGCAGTGCTTGGTTCCAACCAGTAACACTCTCCGTAGCCTTGGATAGTTTGTGCAGTGATGCGCTACACAGGACAATGCTAGTTCGACTGTTATATCATCAGTCCTATATCTTGCGTTTTATAACATTTTTACGAAACAAGGAGTCGAAATGAAAGTGCATCAAAATAATGAAATGGTTCCAAAGTGGTAAAAGTAGTTTTTATTTTTGCAATCAATTCAGAATTTTAGTATATTCCAACATGCAAAAATCGCCCCCCTGGAAACTGAAATCGCCCCCAAATCTTGTAAATCACAAAATCGCCCCCTGGGGGGCGATTTGTCCCACGTTGAATATCACTGATGTGAAGCAAAAAAGAAAAATAATGTCAGATAAAGACGATCTGCGATCTTTTCAAGGAAATCATTTTTCTGCAATGTGCAAAGATCACTAACAATCAAAAAATCTGTCCTCTGCAAAACTTGTTTACGAATAACGTCTTCAGTTTACGAATAACGTTTGGCAAAGAATTTCTTGCACAAAATTTTTCATTTAGTTTAAACAAAAGCTTTGCAAGGCAGAAGAATAAGGGTCAATATACAATGTGAAGAGTAACTGATTTAAATTATTATCAACCTCTAATAGCGTAACGAAAGGATGCATCCACCTGCTGTCCAATGTCGAGTGATCTGTTAAACGATCTTTCGCCGAATTTTCATGCCAATGAAATGTTTCGTCATCTAATTGTCGACATTGCTTAAAACAGCAACAGTCTTCTACTCTACGCCTTGGTCGCTAAACAAGGCCAACGTTTGATTTTCTAATTTTGTGGTTTGCATGCGAAACGTTCCAGACGTGAAACCAGACTCCTAACGGAGGTTGAATGGGTCGGTAAAAAGTTTTGCGACTTTGTATTCGTAAAGATGATTTGTGGTTGGGGCAGGAAGAACTGAAAGAGCATTTTTGTAAGAGTAGCATAACTCTCGTTTACTATCATTTTGAGAGGTTTGCTCTCAGGTTTCTTCATTTTGCAAGATTTGTGGCTTTCGTAAAACTTCATGTTCTGGTGAAATCTGCTCATCATTCAAGCATCAATAGCGTTCTCGAAAAATTGCGATTTTGCAAGTCGTTTTGTCTCCCATATGTGCGGAACGGTTGATATGTTGGCTCTAATATGAAACTCTGGTTCTCTTCAGAGTGGGTTGATGATGTGTGTAACTACTCAACTATAGTGTGCTGAGCTCCTTAAACTAATGTTCTTATACCGACATTCGGTGGGATGATTGTTTAGTATTTGCAAAACTACTAACACTTGTTTTCAAGTAACTAGTCTCTGCCAATGTAACGCAGCCGAATCTAACAGCAAATATTTTAGATGGAATCGATTTCACTTAACTATACGCAACTTCAGTCCTGAAATCTTATTCAAACAAATTTTATAGATTCAAGTAGATTATATTTGAATAATATTTCAGTACTGAAGATGCGTATAGTCACCTGAAATTTCCTATTAAAAGAAATTTGCTGATAGATTCGACTGCGTTGCCTTTGTGGAAACTACTTACTTCAAAGCAGATATGTGCAAGTCCGAAACATCACAGAGGCGTGAAAACAGAGTCCAGTGGGCTGATTCTCCTAAAAAGCTTGCAGCCAGCCTAGAGCTTCCAATTGCCTACTAAGACTTGTTGCAGTTTCTTGATATCTTTAAATTGTAGTTGTGGACGAAAAATGTTCAACATTATTTGGCGGCCTAGAGTCAACGACGTATATCAAATCTTAATTTGTTTTTTAAGGATCTCTCCAAAATGAAAAGACCAAAAATAATTGGCCTTACTTATGAAATTTAATAAACAGAATATTGACAAAATTCCTGAACAAGGTATGTCCGAAGAAAGTCTTTTCTAAGCCATAGACCAACCCGTGAAGATGTAATGTTAAGTATAGATTTAGCGAAACGATTAGATCGTCTCAAATCTTCTGCTGACATAAAATATTCATGAGACACAAAATAAAAAATTCCACACACAATTTGCCTAAGCATGTCTTTGCCATTTATGTGATAAAAAATTTGCACTTACACGGACTAGTTTGTAAGGAAGGCATTGTCGATGGTGAGGAAGTGCTACGTGCAATCGTAACGCCACTTGAGGACGTTGCAATGGCGGGTGGTGTCCTTTCAGTTGTAGTTGTCTTCACAGCTGCGTGAAGCAAAGAGGGATGGTGACTCGCTCTTATTTCGAAAACTATTTTTGTCAAGCATAATTGTCGGACATAATTTTCAATGCAATGTCATGGCAATAAAGAGTAAACTAAGTAAACTATATCCCTTACTTGCTAATGTTGAATTCGAAGATGTTTGCCTGCGCAAAAAAAAACGATTAACAGCTTGATTTGCCAAGCCGATGTTTCTCGTATTTGGCCAATTAACCTTGGGTTTTCACCAAAACAAGAAAGACTAAGATCAGAGCATGTGTTGCAGAGCCTTCTCTACACTTCAGATAAATGATTACAACCAACTCAATAATAAAGTCACGCAATATAAAAATATACACACAAGTCTGGGTTACCTGCGTGCAATGCGATGCTCTATTGGTGCGTAACACGACAATGGTGCTTTTCCATTGTAATCTTGTGGTCCGTTGACGCCGCAGCAGTGCCATCTCATTTCAAGTCGCGTAAATATCTTTAAAATAATCCAACGTGTCTTTAAATTTCACCTGATATCAGATAAGTTCATTAGGCAAGAATTACGTTTGCGAATTTGATGCTACTGCAGCGTAATAATAGCACCGTGAATTTTTCTCTTGTATAAAACATAGTTGAAGGCATTAACAGACGTCTACAGTATGTAATTTCTGCAACGTTTGTTGGTGAAGTAAGAATGAAGAGGAACTGAAGTATGACAACTGCAGCTTTTAAATGGCTTCTTTTCCAGCGTGATGTCTTTCTTTTCGGTTTTGACGATGCACGTGTGAAGATAGAACAAGGAGGTTGATACACAGATTGGTAATGTAAACTTACCATTGTGTTAGCTTCATCGTCGCGTGGTCACAGAGTGGAAGTTTTCAAACACCGCAAAGCTTTCACTTTTTATAGCGGTCTTTGCTCCGATCTTCGCTTACGTTCACTCAGTCTTGCATATTGACCGAAAGAGCGTTATCTCAAGTACAAGCAGCAGAGATGGGAGTTTTGCGAGGAGATTATGGTGTGACACTTCGCGACAAAGTGCTGTGAAGTTTGTAAAGGCCTGAATGTTGAGTCACTCAACCTCCGAACAGAAAGATCCCAGCTACGATAGTGCGACCACGTACCAGAATGCAACAAGAAAGATTGGCGGCCGGCGGGGCGAGTTCCGTTGACTTTATCTACATCCACGGAAAAGCAACGCAGAGGCTGACCAAGAACCTAAGAGGTGGTATGATTACAGCTCCGACCTGGCTTGGTCCCGCCTTAGTGATGATCCAGCAGAAGTATCAAAGGGTGCTGAAACCCGTGAGGTATTTAAAGAGCTCCAAAGACTGCTTCGCCCGCAGTCCTTCCGAGAGGAAAAGCGAATGTTTAGTGTTAGTGAGTGAGTCGTGTTCTGCTGTTCACAGAAGCCCTATTTGCGACATTGGAGTAAAAAGTTTTCTGACTGTCTGAAATCGTATTGCTTGTATATTCTTTTAAAAAAAGGGTTCGTTTTTTCGATTATGGAAAAAGCTGCAAGGGTGCATATTCCAGATGTGTTAGGTGTGCGGGCGCACACCCAATCGAACTGATCCTGACTTAACTTTTCCAGGTCGTGCGATCAAGGAAAAATCACAAAAAGTTGAAAGATAATTAGGACGCCTTGTTGATTTTCTGAGCCAAATTTCAAAACTATCCCAGCTTTCAACTTGCTTGATTTAGCTGACATGTTGTCTATCACAAGTTTTCCGTTTTGTTTTTTGATGTGGCAACTCTGGGTGTGCGCTAGTACAACCGCACACCTGTGCCTGTAATATGAGCATTAACGTATACCAGAACATATTCGAGCTTCTTCATTAATTGGCAGTTCTGCCGGATTGAGAATAAGGGCTCAAACGAGTCCATTTGAACCCTCAGTAACTGCATATTTAACAGCCACATAAAAAACGAAAGTTTTCTTGCGTACTTTAGGCCGATTTTCAATTGCCGTGTAATTTAGCAACTTTCGATTTAGCAAACCTGGTGTGTGCCATACCAGCCGCACACTTTCTGCGCTCGACTGCTAGTATTCGTTAAAACTTTATGGATTTCGTGCAGCCTGCTGTTTTTGCAGTTATGAACTGCTCTGTCGTAAAGTTGAGTGTATTTTTCTACAGTCTCCTAAATTGGAGCGCTGATAGTTTATAGTCAATTCAATGACACATAAAATTGTGCAGCAATGAATAAGGAGAGTGCGTGTAGAATAATATGCATATTGTGTCAACAAACTTCGACAAAACGTTGACTTGGGATGTGAATATGACATCATATTTGAGACGTCTAAAACAGAGGACACACGTAACGTAACAATGACCACCATACGCCAGTGAAAAAGCGATTTATAAAGTTTTGTGTTTCAAAGGAGTTAGCGCTCAGAGCGAATTGTTGTGAGCTAGCGTATGTGAGGGGCTTTGGATTATGACATCTTTGTAAAGTTTTTATGCTTTGTGTGCGTTTTTTGACCGGTTTTGCCATTATCGTTTCAAGCGTTGTGAGGTCATAAATCTCCACTCTCATTTATCTTCACATCACGGCTGTCACTGCTAAAATATCTCCTCGTAGTTTTTAGCAGGCATTTTGATTGGCTGTTGTTTGTGCAAATTTTTCTTCCTAAAAATTGAACGTTTCCGCCCTGTGGCAAAAAATGTTGGTTTGCGATGCCATTGCGAGAACGATGCACGGAACTGCAGATTCGAAAGTAATCTGAAGTTGCTCACAACCGTCCTTGACGTTTACCCGAGTAATAGTTAATTTACCTAACGAACAAGAACTTTGGTTGTCGCATCTAGACCAATCTTCATATTCCTCAAATGTTCTCAGCGAGTTGCACTGTCTTACCTGTCGATAAGTTATTGCCTTGACCGGGCTGATAGATTTGCTTCCCTTGAGTGCGTTAATGGCTTCACCCTGCGGATAGTCAGAATAGATTTATTTCGTTTGTGAGACGGATTTTCTGGAACCTGATTCCCTTTTCTTGCTGATGCACTCTTACGTACAGTATATTAGGAGCGCACCAGGCGCGTATAACCTGGAGGGGAAAGTGCCAACACTCTCTCAGATTTAAACGAGCTCAAAATTCTTGGTCACATTCCCACGCACCTTAGCATCGACCAACACTGTCTTTCATTTAAAATAAAGAATTTTGAAGTGATATTTGAATTCTATTTTATCACGTACAATTTTCAAGATGTTGACTGCAGGCCCCAGGTTTATGGAGAAACGTTTTTGTGTGGCCACCACCATCAACAGTAAAAACGTTTCACCCATTTCACCCATCCCAAAGTTCTTTTGGCTACACACACTGGCAAGGGAGATTTTTTGAAGAATCACAACTAGAAGCAATAGCTTGTTCATCTGAACATTTACGTTTCTGGTATATTCAAAATTGCCATTGACTGAAGTTGGATTGTCAACTAAAGTTGAGAACTTTAATAAAAAGTGTTTGCTGTTTAATAAGCGTGAAACCACAGCACTTTAACTAATATTAACGGAGTAGTGGGCGACCCATTTTTAATTAAGAACAGTCTGGGCCACGTGAGAAAAGGTAAAGAAACACTGAAATAGAGAGGAAACAATGATATTAGTGTACGTGAATAACGTCTGCCCACCCAAACGTCTATTTGAAAAAACTCTTGGAGCTCACGCACTGAAGCAGTATTTATCGAAGTTTCGAGCGTATGGTCACAAAACTAAAGGTTGAGTAATTGTTATTTCTACTACTAAATCAGTTATAAGTTACCGCGGTTGTTCGGTTTACCGCAATGTGTAAAAAATGTTTGAAGATTTTACTAATGTACGAAACTGTAAACCCAAAATAACCAAATGCGAACAATTTAAATATTTGTTTCCAGAATCGGCCAACAGGATACAAGTAGGCTGAAACGTCGGTGTCGTTCTTCAAACACAACTGTTGAGCTAGAAGTTGTAACTTTCAAAAATCTGTTGATTCATGTTTTTATGCGTCACTAAACTAGCTTACATGCATTGGTGCTTCACGGATGAGCGTTGTAGCAATCAGAAATGATTAAATTTTATCCGGAATCACCACGCACCATACACTACGCTATAGTTTGTGACTTGGTTATTTTGATGAAAAACATTGTGTTAGATTTTGCACCATACTTTGCTAAAAATCTTCGATTTTGTCATAAGGCAAACTATACCTTGATCTTTTCGTACTCCAATAGAACAATGGTTGTTCCTGCGAGTTGGACAAAGAAAAGAAGTAAAGTTGCCATGAAATATATCATGAGGAAGCACTGATTTTCATTCAACACTCCACATATACCGATCAATCTGAAACAAGAGTATGTGATATAACTGCATTAAAAGTAATTCAAAGTTTGGCATTTACCCACAAGCAGCAAACAATGGTGTAAAACCTGACGCTTAATCAAGCAAGTGAATATTTAATTTAGTAACCTATTATGGAAAAATAATTAGCTTGATTTGGTTAAAGAACCGACAGCTGCAGATTTAAAAATGTTTGCAAAGCAATTTTGGAGCCTGGAAAAAATCATACTTCTCTTGCGTCGCAGGTGATAAAGCACATTTTGCAGAATAGCTGGAGACCAACTTGAATGTCGGAGTGTAAGAGAAAACACGGAAACTAGTGGCTTTGGATATGCAGTACGTTAATTAGGGAGGCGAATAAACTTGTTGAATATGTTTTTTATAGCACTATACACCGATCTTTGGTCCAAAGGTTTTTTCGTTTCACAATTGCAGGAATGACGTTTGCATGTCGTTTTTGAAATGTCAAAGAAAATATCAAATTTAAGAAATGCGAAGCAAAAACATGTGATAAAACAAAATCTTTTTTAGATTTTGCAACCGCAGCAAACGTTACTTGCTTTAATGAACTAGTAAAAAAACTCACGAAACGACCATCAGTATCAATCCATCCGCAAAGATTATGTACAGTCCGTTGAACAGCAATGGAAGTGTCTCTTTTGTCGCCATACTCTTGAGGGTGCTACGTGGACTGAACGCTTCATATCCAGCTGCACAACAAAAAAACATGGTCTTTGGCTGTATCACGGATTCGATCGAAAGCTTAAAGGACCTACATGAGTGAACATGGTGCTCGACGTGTAAATTCAAGAGTCCAACACCGATACCTACATTTGGAGTCTTGCTCTCCATTTAAACTACAGGATGCAAGTGCAAAGAAATGCAAGAAAAAGTTTCACAACATAAATAGCGGTTCGGCTTAAAATTAAAATATCTATAAAAAGACCATCGTTATCCGAAGTTTATCAATAAAAAGATGTTAATTTACTAAAATCTTCACGTTTATGTTGCTTAGTCATAAAAAGTTTTCCTTGTGAATTTGAATGATTTCAGCAGTTAAAATCGCTGCATCTGCTAAAACAGTCTAAATTCTTCTTCCCTAAATTTATATAATCTATGAGTGCATGAGTTTTCATGAAATTGTGGTCGCAATAGTCTTTATTCGTAACATCACGCCTATGCTAACACGCTTGTCGATATCCATGTTCACAGTGGCGTAGCTAGAGTGTGGGCTGCCCGGGGCGGCCCTTGAGTTTGGCGCCCCCGAAGCCCCCAAAAATACATATTGCACAGTGACTGGCTCTTACAGCTTTGTATATATATTAACTAGTTTGTGCACCACTATAATATTACAGTACTCTCACATGCTCAAATATGGTATGCTTTAAATACACACCAAAAAACTCAAACATTGTAAGTAACTGTTAAACAAAAGCCAAAATGTATTTTATCTGTCAATTGTTGCTTTATAGACAGTGTGGCAAGATTTCTCAACCGCAAGGTGCTCATACTAGATGTTGAGTAATTCTTGATCAGTTTTAGTTTCGAAAAACTCCTCTCGCAGGTAGCAACAAAAACAGCAATTGTGAAGAAAATCCGCAGCATTATTACTATATTTGGAACAGAGTTCCCAAGGTCATAGTTTTGAATAAACTGCAAAAATTCAAGGGGGCCTTCATTCTCTACTGTGAACTGTACATCGGCAACATCGTATAACTGTGATGCAACAATAACCTTCTTCTTGATTGCACAACAATGAACAACAAGCGACGCAACAACTATCAATATTTCTTTTTCCGCTATTAGTTGCATTCAACCTCATGTACAACTAACTGGCCTACTTGGAATCTGAATGCAGCACGGTGATCTAAAAATTTTCATAATGACGCATCAACATACTGAAGCAAGAAATCATTTC
>JGI24021J15306_10010513_pt1 | contig 11483 bp, 4 predicted proteins | sample Ectturendosymbi1_FD_15306 | JGI IMG/M metagenome (IMG submission 15306)
TGAAAAACAGGGGGTGCCCTGAATTCACAGTACTGAATACATACTTTTTACTATTCAGGATTTTTGAGCAACTTGCGCTTGCCCTGAAAAAACAGAGCTGCCTGGAATTTTTCATTGTATTGAAATACTTTTTATCATTTAGGATTTTTGATCAACTTGCGCTTACCCTGAAAAACAGAGTTGCCCTGAAAATTTTCACTGTGTGGCATGTACCTTTTACATTCAGAATTTTTTAGCAACTTGCGCTTGCCCTGAAAAACAGAGTTGCCCTGGAATTTTTCACGGTATTGAATATGTATTTTTTATCATTCAGGATTTTTGAGCAACTTGCGCTTGCCCTAAAAAGACAGAATTTCCCTGAAATTTTTCACTTTATTTGATATGCGTTTTACAATCAGGAGTTTTGAGCAACTTGCGCTTGCCCTGAAAAATAGAGTTGCCCTGGAATATTTCACTGTATTGAATATGTAATTTTTATTATCAGGAGTTTTGAGCAACTTGCGCTTGCCGAAAAAAACAGAGTTGCCCTGGACTTTTTCACTGTATTAAAATATTTTTCATCATTCAGGATTTTTGAGCAACTTGCCCTTGCCCTGAAAACAGAGTTTGCCCTGAAATTTTTCAAGCCTTGGGGACGGCCGCCCTCCCCGACCCCCCGCCTCGTACGCCTATGGGAGTAGGTTTTTCCAGGGTGCGAAGCCCTCCCCTTAGTTACGGGCCTGCTCACCAGATCATTAGGTATGCAGAAATCACATTGTAGGCCTAGGCTAGATTGGTATATGGGTATGTAGCCTATTCAGAAAGACTTTTGGTTCGTTTTCTTTTGGATACCTTGAAATCTTCTCTAGTTGGCTTAGATAATTCTGCTTGGGAGTTTGATTGATGTTGTGAAAGAGTATTAGACAAATGATTTTTGGACAAATGAAAGGGTACCCAATAGCATACATGGGCTGACAAAGTGAGATTGAAAGGATATATCCTCCACCTATCAGCAGTAAAAACAAATTGTAAATCATATTGTGAAGTGGGTTGCGCCAATTTTAGCCAAACATTTTTTGCTACTGTGAGAGGATATCAATGGAGATTTGGCTAGGGGTGGGGCTACATGCATGATGCCAAGTAACTAAAGATTTGTAGCATTTTTAAAGAGTAAAAATGTGGAAGAAAAATATTTAGCTACCATACCTTACAATATAGGCTATATATCGTACCTTGCAAGTTATCANCTTTTTAACGTTTAAGCAACTTAAGTTTACAAACGTGATACATCTTTATTTTTTGCTCACACAACATTTAGAAANAAATTTGNTAAGAAAATTTAGTCATTGAGNAACTCCACTAAACGAGTTTGAATTCGATGCACACCAGAAGCAAAGAAGCATAGTGACACAAACTGAGGTCCGGGAAGGCAGCAACCATTCCAAACCAATTAAATATCGCGGATTACTNGAAGACGAAATCTGAGTTTTGGGGGGACTGGGAAAAATTCGCCAAGTGNTGAATTAACATTTGAGAGATTTTTCTCAACAGCTGAGAAAGGTGTGTGTATCATTTTCCTTGGATCCTCAAACGTTTCATGGAAAAGAACCAACAATTTGAAAAAACAGTCAAATTTGGAGCACGAGCTTGTCTATTTTGAGATAGATTGTTGCTGTTTGTTCACCAAATAGCTTATTTTGAGATAAAATTGAGGGTATCAAGCTACAGCACACTTTGTTAAACAAACGTTTTGTGTCTCACAGCAAACTCCGTGTTTAGCAGCAAGTATGACTCACTTTTTTGCACAAGCGCATCTCATCGACCAGTTGGAAGAAGTCACCAAAAATCATAGTTTTTACAAAGGTATCATATAATATCGTGCACTGGTACAATACCAGTCTGTGCGCGAATAATTCACATAATTCTGAAGCTAGGCCAAGGAAATTTTCATAATGAGCTGTTCAAATCACGACATTATTTCAGCCGTGAGCGCTTTTCTTGCGCTCAACGTAACTGCTGCCGAATTGTTTTGACAAGTACTTGTGCTTCTTTTCACCGCGTCGCCTTCGGCACTAAATGCATGTGGGATGAACTTCATGCGAGATCACGAAACGCCACAGAATTAATTGCCCGGATGCTTTTGTGAACTTCTGCTGCTTTGTCGGCCTCATCAATGAGGCATGGTGCTCATAGCGTGGAAACTGATGACAGACGGGCGGCGGCAAAAGGGATAGGTTGGTTCATAACCACCATGTATTAGTGAAGGCGGTGTGCAGCATAAGTTGTCCCGAAAATAAGGTTTATGTCCCGTGCGCCATGTTTGCTAGAAAAGCCTCTGTTGGAAATTCCCTCTTCGTTTCTCATTAAAGAAAGTTCAGAATCATTTGTCTAACTGAAGTCGTCAACACTATATTATTGAGAAATATTTAGGAACGTTATTGGATGCGCAAAAGCAGGGTTNTCCATGGGACATATTTATCTGTCCCATTCCCATCCCATAGCAATTTATGCCTGTCCCATCCAATGTGACGTTTCCCATGGGATTCCCACAGGAATGACATTCCCATGGACAAGCCTGCGCAAAAGAGACCATAGCTGTTTACAAAACATGTTGGCAGACACATTTTCACCTACTGGGACTGGACTCATCATGTTTCCCAACTACAGTAGTGCAGATGTGTGTTTTTACTTTTGTCTTACCTCATTTGTTTGGTTGTCCAATGAAAACATCTTCCTGATGCCCAATGCCCTTCACACAACGCTCCCAATTGTTTGGTTTTAAAAACCTGGTAAAATGTAGGTTTGTGCGTAGTTCTGCTCTCGCCTAAGTAAGGTGGCTCTTTCTTCAGTCAGTCTACAACAGGAGCCTCAAACACGCGGGCCGCATGTGGTCCCCGAGGGCGTTTTGTGCGGCCCGCGATGCTTTTCGGGAATTTTCAAATGTTTAACATTTACATTGTCGAGTGTCTTGAAAAAAAGATGCTGCGAAATAAATGAACCAAAGCTGAATGATACCCAGTGCGGTTTTCATCCTGGCCGTAGTACTACAGACCAAAATTTCTCTCTCCAGCAAATTTTTGAGAAATCTTGGGAGTAGGGTATGCCAAAACTTTTACACATGTTTGCCAACTTCGACAAAGCACACGACCGAGTTCCTCGTGAAATGCTTTGGGGAGTGTTGCGGGAATAGGCTACGGTGTTGACGACCGCCAGTTACTGGCCGTCAAGTCACTGTATTCCTGATCAGAAGTTTGTGTCCGTGTCGGGGGAGTTAAATCACAACCGTTCACCGTTGGTGTTGGACTCCCGACAAAGGTGTGTGCTGTCACTGTATCTCTTCATAGTCTACACCAGGGGTGGCCAAATTACGGCCCGTGGGCCGCATCCGGCCCGTCCACCAGTTTTATCCGACCCGCCAAATACCTTGCACATTTTTTTCAAGTGCCACGTTTCCGACTGTGGACAGCAGTGCAACAGCATTAACTGCTGTCTGTCACGTAAATTGCACTGTATCCAGGCAGTCGCGCATTCGTGGCCAGGCAGTCGCGCATTCGGCCCTCGAGTCAAACTGTTTAGCCACCGCTGGTCTACATGAATTGGATGGGCAGTCACAGCCGAGTCGAGGAGGGGGAACATTTGTGAGCTATTACATCTCTGTACAAATCAAAGGCAGTATATGTTGTAAGTGAGCGGAATACACAGCAGCAGGTGGATAAATTCAAGTACATAGGGGTGGTAGTCAGGGCCGTAACCAGGGTTGGGCGCAGGGGGGACGAAAGCCCTCTAGAAAATGTTCGCCGCCCTGAAAAAATAGGTGGACATTGTTTAGAACTATTGGACATTGTTTGAAAAATTTGGGCCGCTCTCAGAAAACTCTTCGCCCCCCCTGGTGTCTCAAGTTGGTTACGGGCCTGGTGGTATTTACGAGTTACGGAAGGTGGGGCGAGGAGGCGGATGGATTGCTAAAGCTAACGCAGTTCTTCATGAGCTTTATCGCTTGGTGGTCCCAAAACGCGAGGTTTCAAATACAGCAAAGCTGTCAGTTTTTAAATCGGCCTTTGTTCCGATCCTTACCAATGATCCTGAATCTTCGGAAGACCGAAATAGTATTATCTCAGGGGCAAGCGACGACGATGGGATTTTTGTGAAGAGCCAATGGTGTGACACTTCGTGACAAAGTGCGCAGCTGTGAAATTCGCAGAGCTCTGAATGTCGACCCACTTCTCCTAATCTAGAGATCCCAGCTACGTTGGCTCGGCCATGTGTCCAGAATGCCCCACGGAATACTGGCAAGGCAAGTCCTTCTGGCTGTGACCACGGGAAAGCGGCCCAGAGGTCTTCCAAGGTTCGATGGCGTGACTGCATCTCCGACCTTGCTTGGTCCCGTTTTGGTGCGGAGCCAGTAGAACTTTCTGGAATTTCTGTTGACCGTGAGGTATGTCAAGTCCTCCTAGGGCTGCAGCTCCCGCGACCCTCCATAGAGGAAACTCGGGCATGAAAATGAATGAAATTAATCACATTTACGTTATTTAGTTGATTTACTAGTGTTTAAAAGTGCTCGCCTAGCTAGTGAACAAGTTCCTTAGACGGCTAGAAATGATTAATACGAACGTAGAGACGGCTAGAAATAATTTGTCTATAATCCATGACACCTTTCGCAGAAAATAAGATGTAAAAGCTGTTTGTAGTAAGTTCAGGTACAGACATTGTTTCGTCAGCGAAATAATGCTGCCCGCTGGTTACCTTGTAAGTAATGCGTGTGGCCCACGAACTGGTCTACAACAATCTATCAACAAATGTAGCTCGTTGAAAATGGGTTGTATGCGCTGCAGTTATTCGTGAAAGGTTCACCCATGCGTGAATGCTACCCAGGTTTGAATGACTCTTCAAACATTTTATAGTTTTCTTTCACAGCAAATATTTTTTAGCAGCAAAACTTTTAGGAGCGCCTCAAAACTTTTCCAACTCATAGGAAGAACGAACAGAAATATTATTTTTGAAAATCAGGTAGTGTTTTAAGATTATCACTTAATGGTTAATGAAGCTTGTCCCTTTGTTTTTCCTTCAAAATGTAAAAAAGACGAAAGTAAATTTTTGATGCCATGTTTTGTTAAACATAAACGTTTGATGGGGTCTTTTTCAATCAGTGCAGTCAACTAGCGTCCATTGCATAAACGTAACTTCGTCTAATACAGTTTCCAGACCAGTTACTTCACTGCTGGTGTGTTTCCTTACGATTCAAAAGTAAACTATGTGCAAATCTGAGATCTTTTCAAGACGTAGTTGATCAACTTCGTAATTGCAATTTGGCAAATATGTAATGGGGGGAGAAACGGAGCAACAGGCTACTAAAATTATCTGTTCCTGTGCTGGTTACATATTAAAGTGAAAAACTTCGTTCATGTCTGATGCGAGAAATTAACAACAACAGATACCTAATAAGAAGTTCAAAATATAGTCTGCGTTTTTACTTTACAATAAGCTAAACTTTCCAAACCTCGAGTCTTAAGAGCATTTTGACAAAAGCGTCACCCGATCTTAAAAGATTGTATTTGATAGATCAGGGGTCGGGATTTGTTTTGGCTAAGGGAGCCATGATACATATGCAGCAAATGGCATAAAGGAGAACGAAGTAAGCGATTCTGATGAGACAATATGTATCTTTAAGCAGCAAGGCAATGACCTTATCATAAACGAACAGCAGAATGCACAAATGCTGCAAGACGAACTGAAATGCAAAGAAGTCTATGCAAGGACCTGGAAAACAAGATATGCAGCAAGATTAACAGGGAAGCTTAATTAGCGAGCTGAAGGAACCCGACCAGAGAGCATCAAGAGTAAAAACACGAAGAGCAAAGCACCGGGAAGTACAAGACTGACAGGAGATTACAAAACGGAGCCCTCAAGCCAACACTAATTGTAAGTGGGTGGTTCTAGGTTGCGATGTACACAGCGAATGAGAAAACAAATTCAGGAGGCACCGGCAATTGCGAAACGAGCCAGAACAGTCTGGAACCGAAGCTATCATAAGTAAACTAAGAAATTAAACTTCCCGTTAAAAACACCTTGGAATCACAGACATAAAGAATAAACTAAAATATGATGTACTTTCCTGGTGGGAGCTATACAAGAGAGAACCCTTTACCCTATAAATATACCGAGAAGCCCACAGACTTCAGACTACCTCATGGTCTCGAAGATGGATCTCAACGTTGGAACTGAAGATATGTACGATGCTCTGTTCGTTTGTTCTACAAACTCTACCATGCTCTGTTCGCTTGCTCAATAAAAATGAACTTCTGTACGTTTGATCTTCAACTGAACGTGGTTATGACCAGTACGATCGACATAAGTACGATTGTTCTTCGAACTGCCCGTGTTGCTCGGACGGACCTTGTATACTGAAAAGATACTTTATTTAGCCAATTAATCAGTGTTGTTTCGACAGCGTTAATTTTATCATATAATTGTTTGTGAAATGCTCAAAGTTCCAAATTAAATATCATATTTACAAAAGAATATTGTCTTGTGTTGACTACCGGGTAAAATATAGGTAGGTTGAACAAACATTAAAATTTTTCGGCAACTTACCTTGGTGTCCGTAACGAACCCATATATTAATTACGGCATCAAAATTTGTTCTTTGACATGTCTTTCACATACCTGACCCAACAGTGATTGGCATTAAAAGATACAATACTAACTAACGTGTGTATTTTTAAGCAAAGCCAACAATTTTTAACAATGGTAAATGTCTGAATTTTCTTTGTAATAATATGCTTCTTACTGTTAATGTGACTTCTAGTGTTGCTGATGGCTTTGTATTCTGGTAGATGGCATATTACAGAAAAAGTTTCATTTGTAATAATCGTGTTAAGAAAATATCGAGTGATCCAGATGCCGTCAGCAAAATAGCCACATCTGGCTCGCGAGCCATGGGTTCCCGACCCCTGTGATAGATGATATCAATCCTAGGGACGTAATGAGGGGGAAAGGGGGTTACAAATCCCCGGGCGCCGAATCACTACGGGGCCGCCAAATCACTGCAGAGGGCGCCGAATGACTGCTGGGGCGCAGAAAAATCGTAACAATGTGTCACAAGTACTTTCTTCAATGCAGTACAAATGCTTCCGAAAGACCTCAGGTTCAAACATGGGGGCGCCAAACTTGTTTCTTGTCCCGGACGCCATCTAAATCTCGTTACGCCCCTGATGAATCCACTCAGAAAATATGACATTAGTCTATGCAGCAAATAAAAGACGAGCGAAGGCCAAGTAAATCAAAGCAAGCTTGCATGAGTGAAGAGTAGTCAAGTTGATTATACTTTCTGCAAAAAGATGACAAACACAATAATCTAATTATTATAAATTTTTTGTGTGAACATTTCTTGCTTGGTTATCAGCTTTCTAAAACAAAAGCAAAATTGTTTCCGGCATATCACCGAATGTGGTATGAGTTACTTTTCCACAATTTTCGACTATTTATAAGTTTTTTTTCATTTTTCACAAACTTTACGTCGAAAGACCGCTTGTGACTCACGTTCAATCATTGATAAACAAAGACTGAATTTGCTGCTGATTTTTAAATGTCGCACGCTTTTATGAATCTTGAGAACGTGCTAATCCTAAAATACGACGTTTAAACGTTATTGGATCCGCGCGCTACGCTCCATGTGGCGATTATCAAATTTTTAGCATTGGAAGGAACGTCATGTCACTTAGACTTTTAATTGATACTCTTTACGGACTAAATTGTCGAGTAACGTTGACACGATGAGCAATCGAAGTCAGCAATTACAAGAATTTCACGTTCTGCTTAGTTCACTCGGTATTGAGGACACGCTGATTATCTCAGCTCTCCCGCTTCTTGTTGAAGCACCAAGCAAACCGAACCTGCAGAACCAGTAACATAAGCTCATGTTTTCTTTTCTAGTGAGCGGCATATATTCGAGCTTCAGCACTCTAAACGACTGTGTGCCGAAGTCAGCTGAGAAACAGACCTATTTGTCTTTGCTAAGAAACATTCAGTCATGTTCCTCATCGCACTGTTGCGTCGGAACCAGGTCAGTAGCTAGGGTGTAAGGTTTGTGGGAGAAAATACATTTTAGAGAGGCAGGATTTTTGTTTTTATTATGTGTTTAACAAAGAAAAAATTTGCTAGGCACAGGCCACGGGCCTGGTCTGTTTGCTATGGTCGCACATGCTGTTTGTATAGAAAATCCTTAGTTCAGTTCAGTTTAATTCTGCATCCCGACCAAGCACTGAACACTCATTCAGGAATGCAGAGACAGGAAGCGACGGCCGTAGCTGTCATTTAAGTCACTGCCCTCACAACTTCATGCAAAACAACAAAATACAAGTGAAACACCATAGCGAAAAACAAATAAATGCAAATATCACTAGTGACGTTGTACTAAGTTATCAACACCACATATTGAACAAATGAAAAAATAGACTATGAGTCCAATCAAATTAATCCAGTTTATAACTGCAGCAATCCGTATCCCTCAGCCTACGTATCTGCCATCCCCACAGCAGGGCCACCGCCCAAAAACACCTGGTAGTTGTCAGTAAAATCAAGGTTGTGACCCAAGGCCACCGATGAAAAATGACAGCAGCAGCTCATAGCCGATATGATTATCAAATCCTTGACATAGTAAAGACAGTTGTTAGGCACGTGTCCAACAAGCTCCAATGTACATAAACCTAGACCGAAAGTCATCGTTCAGATATAAACAAAAACAAAATGTAAATGTCAAAGCAATAAGATCAGACGATAATTATCAATCATTGCCAATTTCAATACCTATCGGGTGTCAAGCGAAATTTCTGACCTATTATTGTTTATCAGGTGTTTTGCTTCTCAGGGTAAACGAATAATGTTTGGCGATTACTTTTTTGACGTGTGCTGTGTAATTTAAAACTTCTTAGTTAGATGTCAGATACCCACAAGAAGCTATGGCACGGCAATAGCTATTACCACTGAAAAATATTGGACTTGGGCTTAGATCTCAAATATTTTTCTTTTTCTCACCCCAACCCAAACCATAAACTGACACACTTACCTAAATACTAAACGCTGAGCCCTGATCATCAGTTTTCTCAGCGTATTTGATCCGTAAAATATCACTCTGTGTATGCGCACATGGCGTGAAGTCAGAAATTTCGCTTGACACGGCACATACACACAGGCAGACATGGTGCGATTACACTACAAATGCAATCGATTACGATTACTTGCCACCTGGTCGATTACGATTACGAATAAACAAAATCACAATGTAATCGCATACGATTACATTGAAAGTAATCACGATTACAGCCGCGATTACATTTGTCTTGAAACATTTTTAGAACGAAAACAAAACCCATTTGCATTGTGTGATGTAAGCGTATTTTCAGGCAACGTACGATATGAATGAATGCAACCATGGGCGCAATTTTGCTGTAAAATTGGGGGACAGCTTGATGTAAAAGCAATATAGTTGTCAGGCCGATGCGGAAGTGAAGTTGTATAAATACACATTCCCAATCTTGTTAGAGGTGTTCTCAAAGCAACACTAATCACGCTTTGCTTTACCCCTACAAATGATTTAGAAATTAATAAACCTAATTTTGTTGTTGGACATGGTACTGTAGTTCAGCTTGGTTGCACTACTATCAGACTATGATACAAATAAGCACAGCAATATAGTAGAACACATCAATTGAGTTTTATCGGAGCTGTCAGTTGGAGTGCACAAAACGGTGAATCGCATTGGTCGCACGTACATATCACTCTTTAGGAGAAAACATCGATTTTCATGCATCTTATAAGAAGTGTGGGTTACAGCGCGATTTGATGTCTTTTTTAAGCAAGTGCGTTCGCGATTGATTGATTTTTTTAAATATTTATGTTGTATCCTGTTAAACCAACGATGCAGGAGCAACTTTGGCGAATACCTAGAAAACTGACTTCAGACTACTGAAATCATCACTTACTACCACAGCATACTAGTGTTGTCTAATCGTTTCTGTTGCCCAAACTCTGTTCACCAAAGTGATGAACACCTTATGATGGTTTTTGCTTTCTGGGAAACAGTAATGTGGGTACCATTGCTGCAAAATGAAATGAACTTTTTCAATAAAAATAAAAAACATACATAGAACAATTAACTTGTAAATCGATTTTTTAATGTTTTTCTCCGATAAATCACAATGAAGAAAGAGTTATATGTTATTATGAAAAACTCTAATCAGTGCAAAATAATATTTCCAGGTATAAAAGATTTTGAATTATAGCTTGTATTCAAATTTTGAAAAGAACGTTCGGTCCCTGAAAATGTCATTGTTACAATTCCCACACTTTCCACAGAAACTATAGCCGTTGCTGTGAGCGCAGACCTATGTTTTCCTTGGAACCAACAGGCGCACTTGTCATGTGAGCAAGTGTGCTAGTGAGCCAGTAAGCACAGGAAACAGGCAATAGGATCGGCGGCTCGGAGAAGCAAAAGGGTGAGTCACAAGCTCGGTGAGGTCTTGATGGTGTAGATCAGGGGTATGCAACAGTTTTTGTCGGTGGTCCATATAACCAACTTCAGATATCTAACTGGGCCACAAGAAAATTTTAGTTTTTTCATGTACATTAGGATATTCATGCATGATGGGGAAAAATCAGAGTGTTGGCAAGGGCCACACTAAATGGCTTGGCGGGCCGTTTGTTGCACACCCNTGGTGTAGATCAATATCAGAGTATTGTGAGCCACGATAGCGGAGGGCTAGTTGANCAACGCAGGTATTATACAGCCTGTACTAGATTGCTGTAGGCCAAATATGCCATAGCAATAAATGTTATACTAGGTCCCNTANGCCGCAGCAGTAAAGGTTATGCTAGGTCAATTTTGCCATAGCAGTAAAGCGAGTACACCAAATCGAAATACGGGAACAGTCCAACACTTGATAAGCAAGATAGGCTGAGCAACAAAATTTACAAGCGAAACCAAATAGCTTTACAGCAATATGCGATAAAGACGAACTTCTATTGAAGACATAACTGTTATAAAAAGGTTATGATCGTGATGAATGTGAGTGTCGTTGGATCAAAACAATCTGTTGTCATCTGTCCTCCCTGAAGACAAAAGTGCCCGACTTGAATCATGGCTATCATCCAGATGGTATGAACAACAGATGATCTGTCGTGTTTACCCTTCTAAAATATAGTACTTGTTGCAGTTTTAGTAACAGATAACAGCGATGGTATGCATGCTAAAGACTTGCAATTACAAGGACTAGTACTGGTCTGTAACAGAAATGCTGTACGTACTCTGGTTTGCTATTGTAGGGATTCCCGTCGTAGGAACCCAATGTTGAGGTTTGGGTTGTTGCCCAGCGTAGACGTTGCTTGAGAGGAATGACTGTCGTTGCATGCAGAGATGCTGGTTTCCCCAAACGCTACCGAGGCAGCCTAGTCGTATGAGTACTGTTCTAACTCCCGACTAAAACTGCCTAACATTTTAAGTTGCCAAG
>JGI24021J15306_10010514_pt1 | contig 11483 bp, 8 predicted proteins | sample Ectturendosymbi1_FD_15306 | JGI IMG/M metagenome (IMG submission 15306)
TACAAAGAAAGTATTCACGAATCGCAAAATGTCGTCAACATCTTATCAATAAATTCAATTCTCGTGAATGTTGATGTGATCGGAGGGTCTTATGTGAACGGAAGAACGCAAAACACAAGTTACAGTTTCTTTCCAAACGTATCACCTGGTTAGAAAATTGTTGAAAATCCGAGAAACTTTTTGTATCTTCCGATGATTTTAGAATTAGATAAAATCAACAAGATGGAAACAGTTGTCACTAGAAGGTCGACTAGAACTCGTCGGCCCCCTGATCGTTTTGGAGACACGTCCCCCACCTAATTGCGCCCATGTCTGTACGTACCCTGGCCTAAATAAGCAAGTCCCCTAATTCAATAACTCAGCTACATAATTCAATTGATAATAGTGGCTCACTGTTGCTTATGAATCACACATAATCAACTAAATACAACAGTTAGCTTGACATGGTCTGATGCTTACGTACCACACTTTAGAATGTGCGAAGTCCAGGTTAAATCCTGAAAGTCATTGGTTTGTTATTGGTTCATTTTCGCTAACAGAAAGTGTTTGTAAAAAGTATCTGTTTAGTGTGAGAAGTTTGTGATGCACCCTTGTGAACCCTTTCGTAGTGGTGCACCCCACGCATATTTTGATGCACCCCAGGGTGCACCGTGCGCGAAGGTTGAAGAGCGCTGGCTTACACCACTACAACTGCCTTCTGTTTATCATAATCCCTCCTGTGACGGATGTGCACGTGATGCTGAAGAAAATCGAATGCAAAAGAAGAATTTGGTCGACAAAACGTAGCCAAGGAAAGACTGAGCGTCGTCTATACCTTTCAATAAAGTAAAAAAATAAAAAATATAAGCCGCCTTTGATTGTAAGCTGCATGAAATTAAGAAAAAAAACTTCATAAGTCGCGGCTTACAATCGAGTAAATACGGTTCTCAACTCAGTCCCGTCGCCACATGGGGGACTTTGGTGGTCTTAGCCCCCAAACGACGTTCCAAGTCCTCCNAAACTGAAATATGAAACACTATAAATTAGTTGAATTTTTGTCAAATTTNAATGTCAATCCCCAGNGGCGTAACTAGGGGTTTGAGCCAGGGGGGGCAAACTTAACTGAAGGGGGCCCATNACCACCGTTTGGGGATGNAATAATTAGTTCCAAAAATCTCATATACGTTATTCCACAAAAACAGAAAATATTTGTCGGGTGATGTAATGAGCTTCAATTGGGTAAATGATTTTAAAGTAGAATTTCTCGTTTTCATGTAACATATTCTATCTAAAATTGATACCCATCAATGACTTGTGACTGGGTAAAGTAAGCTTATGATTTGTTGTAAGACCCACCGCACCCAGGGGCGTAAAGAGGCGAGATGGCGCCCGGGGCAAGAAGCAAGTTTGGTGTCCCCGTGTTCGAACCTGATGTCTTTCGGAAGCAAATGTAGTGTATTGAAGAAAGTATTTGTGAAATTGTTAGGACTTTTCGGCACGGCGCCCCTAGTGATTCAGCGCCGCCTGCAGTGATTCGGTGCCCCCACAGTGATTCGGCGTCCGGGGAATTGTGGCCCCCTTCCCCCTCGTTACGCCCCTGACCACACTTGAATCTTAACTCCTAATTCTGTTTTTATTCTAAGCCCCTAAGGCTTGACTTAATGATGGGTCATGGGGATAGCTTCTGGGAACTGCCTGAATAAGCAACAAACAAATGTGGTAGGTCCACAACGGAATTTTTTGAGCAGTTTATTGATCTCTCCGCATCAGTGATAAAACCACATTCATTTAGCAACTACCAAGAAAATAACGCCAAACAATTTATCTAAATATGGTGCTGCACACCAAACAATTACAAAGTATGAATAGTGCCGTAGCAGCCCAACACTGCCCTCCCTCAAATTGGTTATAGGGGCCTCCCTAATAGTGCTTTCTACAGAAAATATTTCTGAATCGTTGCTGAAATAGGGTTATTGTTCGTCATGATTTAGTTGTCGCTGTACTTATCGCACGACTACTCAACTGGCAGAGCGTGGTCATACAGCAAAACAAAAGAAATCACTGTATAGTGGCACAGTAGCAAACACGAAAAATATTACATAACAACAACCATGAAAATATTATAAATAATGTCACATTAGTGACAGTAATCACTGGTCACATTATAGCAGTAGCAAAACGGCTTGGAGCGAGTCTTTTGGCATGCAAAGGCCTTTATGACATCAACCAAATCTAGAGAGGGCATACATGAAGCTTCGACTGACAACATGGCTATGAGGATAGTCTGCTATCGGTTATATGATACCTACTGAATGTTTTAATCAGCTTCGGTTTGCTGAAACTCCTGGCAACAGTGTGTGGGGAGTTTAGCATAATCCGAAGTGCAAGAAATACGTCTGGATAAACGTCATCAAGAACTGTCTTGAGAATAGAGGTTAACAAAAGGAATTGAGTCTTTAATCAATGTCATTTAATTAAGGACGATTAAATAATTATTTAGAGGTGATGTAATGAAATGCAAATTTTAACAAAAATTTGCAGTAAATCAGAATCAAACCTATCGTTCAGTTATTAAAATATTGATACCGAAGGAACAAACCTGAGACCGGTCACAGCAATGCACCACGATGAACGTTTTCTTTCATTAGTTCTAAGTTAATTTTGCTTGAAAAGCATGCGCATCGTGCTTTTAACTGGCTGAAATGCGCATGCATAAATCTTTCTGATGTCTAGACTTGTTAATCTCCTGGTGCATGGGCGGTGTTTAGATTAATAGAATTTTTTATCTCATATAGGATAAAAATGTTGACAAATATAGACCAAGGGTGCTTACGTTGACGCAACATCTCAGTTGGGTCAAGCTTAGCAGTGATTGCTAAATGTACTCTTCTAACTACACTATTAACTCCATTTTGAAGTCTGAACAGCAGTCTGCGCAAACGTGTAACTTTGGTTGCAAGCACCAAAGGTATCTTGCTTCTATGCAGTACAAAATGCGAGACTACCTGGGCTAGCCATAATACATTTGTTTCTCAACAATCACCACACAAAATCCGTTGATAAGGTGTAAGTCTGACTTCTGGACGTATACAACTAGGCATATAGGCTAGCTTCACGTTCAACACTCCAAGCAATGAATGATGATGCTTTACGTTCAAGTCTCAAATACGTTTATTACGCCACAAACGTACCAAAAATGATTAGGCGATATTATTCTACGTAACAATAGCAGGTACTGCTCTGTCTATAAATTACAGGACAAAACAGAATATGGATTGATAAAAACCACTGATTTCTAGTGTTTCACATTTCTATTTGGGGGTTAAAGCTTTGTTTGGGAGGCTAAGCCCACAAAAACCCCTCCGTGAGGGCGGGACTGAATTGTGGGGGCCCTGTGTCGCTAAGCGGTAAACTTGTGTATATTGGTCTGATACGGGTGAACGCATATTCCGGCACACATACAGAAAATCTTGACAATTTGCTTACGCAATTAACTGGATTTTTCTGCACTAACACCTGAAAAAAACAGAAAACACACCGAGCAATTTTTGAAAAACGCTACAATTAGAAACCTACTAAAATCAAAAGAATACTAAATACCGAAATACCGAAATACAAGCTAACAGGAGGGCCCATATTTTACATTTAGCCTGCCAGGAGGGCGGCGCGCACCCCTGCGCCCCTCCCCCTGCACGAACTTAAAGCTCCCCGGCACAAACGTAAAGCCCCCCTATTGACGACTTTCTGGCGACGGTTCTGGCTCAACTGCACATGCAGTTAGCTGCGAGAAGAAAGTGTGTGATATAAACACTACAGTGCATTCTTACCAAGAAAAAATATTTCCACACGCTAGAGAGTGACTCAGCGAGAAACAACATTCACCCGAACAACAAGCAGAAACCAGAGATCACAAACAAAAAAAACGGAAAAATAACATGACAGTATGGCCAGACCGTCTGAGTGTGAAAGATGCTTCGAAATTTATGTCGTGATTTTCATTTTCAGGTGCTCTGACTGACACCACTGTTTTAATGTTGCTGCTTAGAAGGTTTGCTGAAAAAATTCAGTCGCGGCGTTTTAGTTAACACTGCCAGAGTCTTGCGCTTTTTCTCCTTAGAAACTTTGCCATTTTTATCTGTTGATGGCATTACAGATTTCGGCATAGCGCTAGCTAAACACTGCAAAGCCGCTTTCTGCTCTTTCGTTCTGCAAATGGATTGATCAAAAATGTTTTCTGACGCACCACGCAATAACATGTGGTGTAAAAGATGACTTGACTACCGTCATATGATTATGATGTAACGCAAGAATAGTAGCCATCGGAAGCAAAGTGTATTTCCACCATACGTTACTCTTTATGACGAAGCAAAGGAAGCGGTTCGGCTGTGGTACCTCCAGACGGCACAAGAAGTTACGGAATCATTGATGCCAAACCTCAACCACAGCAGAACCAGCTTTGCTGCTTAAAGCACGCAAATAGTATCGTTTTCGTGACATTTGTGCAGTAGGCGTGATGCACGAGTAGATAAACCCATGCCAAAAGAACGATTATTGGGAAAAGTTATAAGCAAAATTCAAATATATGTACATTGAACAAAACCAAAAATATTTATATTCAGTAGTGGTTACTAAAACTGGCAGAAAGTCAAACTTGCAGAGACATCATTAATGATACTCAACACAACATCGGAATATAGAGTTGTATTCTTGTATCTCCTTTGAATCACGACAATTTTTCAAACGAATATTTCATCTAAAACAAATAAATGTCATCACGGGGGCCCCCTTAAAGCGTAGCGCCCTAGGCAATTGCCCCCGTTGCCCCCCCTTAATCCGGCTCTGGGTGCAAAGGATTTTTGTCCAAATTCTCCTAAACTTGCCCAAGAGGTTGTGCAACTTTTGCTGACCGTTTATTTGATGTGACCTCAAAAAATAGTCTGCCTTTGTTTCTCTGCAAACGTTGGGTGCCTTTCTTGAAGTCAAACCACGTTGGGCGCCATTTTTGCCCAGATTTTCAGGGATTTTGCCCAGGTATTTAAGGATTTCGTTCGGATTTTCATGGATTTTTCCCGGATTTTCAGGGATTTTGCAAAAATTTTCAGGGATTACGCCAGAATATTCAACAAATCAAAACTTTGGGGGTGAGCTTGCACCCCATGCACCCCCGTCTCCTACACCAGTGCCCACATGGCGTGAAGTCAGAAGTTCCGCTTGATACCGGGTCCAAAAAATCCAAAATCGGATCCATGCACACTAATGGTTTGTAGTTGAGGTGATCTCTAGTGCCACCTGCGGTAATTATCTCTGCTTGTTTCATCTCTGTGCGGCCTTTCCAGGGAAAACGTGTACAAGGTTGGTCCAGTCTTGATTTTATAAACCGTTTAGTTGATTTGGAAAAGAAAGTTGCTTCTTGTAAGTACAGCTTTCTAAGATGTCGATTGTTTTTTGCGTCCTTTATTAGCATTTCTGTTCTGAAAAAATTCTCCACAAGGCACAACCACCCCAGTTTAGCTAAAATGTAAAAGGCAGTGGCTATATATACTATATAGGTCCGCCTGGCGCCTGTGGACCTTTTCAAAATGATTCGTCCATTGCCCGTAACGTTGCACCACTCGTTCCACGGCTAAGTGATTTTTGCTAGATCTAGTGATTTTTAGACTGATCTAGTGAGTTTTCACTGCTATCTATAATCTTGTGATTTTTTCAGAGTATATGTGTTTGAAGATAATCATTTGTCTTTTTTGTAAGTTTTCAACTTTTTAGCCCTTTTTTAAACTTATCTCAACCTTTTTTAATCCATAAACAATTATGCGAATTGTTGTTTAAAGATCTGTACTAACAGAATGAACAAGTTTTTCTAATTTGAGTTGAAAAAAAATTACAAACAAATACAATCAAGATATCAAAAACATATTGACAAGCCAATTAAAAAAAAAACGGAGAATGACACAAAAATGGAAACAAAAGAAAAAATATGTACATAAACAAACCAAAATGAAGTCACAAAGAAATGTAGCATATAGCAAAAATAAAAAAAAATAAAAAAACGCAATAAACATCAACATAACACATGATGGTGAGCAAGCAATGGGTGAAGGAAGCAAGCAGAAGCAGCAATAATGGTTATGAGGCAGAGGGCAAGGCATTTTAGTACAACATTTGATAGCAAAAATAAGTAGCATGGGCAGAAAACAATGTTTATAAATNCACATCATGAAGAAATGTAGATTTACCCACAGACCACAGTTGGGTGGGTTGCATGGTGGATGAGTTGTTCCCAGCCAGATGCATGGTGTCACCGAATGAAGTTGAAGAATAAAGGATGTGAACAGGTTACAGTATATCATTAGCAGTATATAATCATTATTGATTTCAATACCTATTAGGTACATGAAAAACAAAACAACAAAAAGACGTTTAGTAGGTTAGAGAATTATTTAGTTGTAAGGTACAGTTTCACAAAAAGCCATAGCTTATCTATGTAAACTACCCATTTTTTTCACAAATGTAACTGGGGTCATGTCATTGACACCATCGTTCGGCTTTATGTGACTGTGGGCCTAGGAAGTAGTACCACTGCATATGTGTTGGAATCTCATTGTTCTCACTTCCATGTTTTTTTTCTTATTACAGTTAAGCTCACCAAAAAATTATGTCCAACAGTGTAAGACAATGAGTAAATGATAACTGATGGTTTGGGATTTGCAGTAATTGAAAACGCTCAACCAAAGGCATTTTACAAAACAAGTAAAAAAAAACAAAGAACAACAGATTCTATTTAATTAAGGTAAGTTTCAGAGATATTGTAGGCTTATTATGATGCAGAAAGAATATCTAAAGCTACTTGTCTAAAAGGCCGCTGGGGCATCCAAGATGAGTAAATGTGGAATGTGTCAGGAAATTGTCTTCCACAAGGAGGCTCTGCTGTGTGATGGAGAGTGCACAAAATGGTACCACTGCATATGTGTTGGTATGTCGAGTGAATATTGTCAGATATTTCATAAAGACAATGACAGAAATAACGCATTGCAATGGTTATGCGATAGCTACAAGGACCAAAATAAGGAAATCACCCAAAGTGAAATGTCTATCACTTGGGGCAAGATGAAAGACTTAAAGAAAATCAGAAAAAAACTCAATTCGGCATATCAAAAAATCATAAGATGGAAAAAAACTACATGCACATTCCAAGTTTGGGTCCACAACGATTATGCACTACACTATGCTTGTTATTAACCTGCTACACTACATAATTCCAACCCTAAACCCAAAAAAGTAAACAAATGGTCCCATCGAAAGTGAAACCTCTAAAGCGAAGCGAAAGCAGCAGTGATGAGAGCCAAACTGACAACCACCTGCACAGCAAACATAGGCGCTCTCTGTTGACTGTGTTCACGGTGTCGCTTGTATGACAAACTCAGTATCATATCTGGACAAAAGTGGATATAGAGAGCCATCAAACCACATAATGGGAAAGAATCGAGCACGAAGTAACACAAAAACAGAGTATGCAGGAAAAACAAGGTGACAAAAAATATTTACAGAAATAATACATGAAGGGTTGAGAATACAATTTTTAAAAAAGTATAGAACAGTTGTTTTATAGTACATACACAATATACATCAATGTAACAGATGATGGTGGGCAAGCAATGGGTGAAGAGTTGAGGCATGTACAGATGAGCAGTTGAAGCAAGCACATAGGTAAAGAAAGTGAATGACAATAAGGGTTGTGAGGCAGAGAGCAATGCAATTAGACAAAATAACATTTCATTACAAAAACAAGAAGCAAGGACAGAAAACAATGTTTGTACATGTAAATCATGAAGAAATAATTTACCCATGAACCATGATGGGGTGAGCTCCATGAAATGGATAAGTTATGTCCAAGCAGATGCATGGTGTCACCAAATGATGTTGAAGAAACAAGGGCACAGACAGATTACAGTAATCTTAGCAGCAAACATTAATCCAATAAGTGTTGGGTACATGAAAAACAAAATATGTTTAGTAAATGAGAAAAGTATTTAATTCTAGAAAAAATAGAAAAAGGTGTAGTTTCACAAAAGGTCACGACTTACGTGAACTAGCCACTTATTTCTCAGATAAATATAACTGGTGTCATGTCATTGACATTGCACCTCAGCTTTACATGATTGTGGGCCTAGGAATTAAACTGAAGTCAATGTCCATGAGGTCCTGGAGGTGGATATTGCTTCGTTTGCCTCAAAATCTTGGTATTGTAGTGAGGATGTTCCTCAATAGGGCAAATATGGGCTTTGTCCTTCTGTATGTCATGACAGATGCATATGACTCCCTGCGTTTTTCAGCTATGTTTTCTGCCAGTCTTTTGTTGACTCTGGTGCTGTCCCACCACGTTTTGTAAAGACAGAGATTGAATGGAGACTTTTCAATGTCAATCACTTTTTGGTTGTACTTACCCTAATCTTTAATGTTGGTAGATCTCTGCTAAGGACGTCCCAGAATATCACTGTGAGGTAGGATTTGTGATCCTTATGTCAAAAGAAAGTTGTCTCACAGCTATTCCACAGTCCTCTCACAGATATCCAACCTGTATTGTCAGCAGTGTTGACTTTTCTCAAGTTGTTTTCGTTGATTGNCAGAAGTGTGAGTTCAATCTGAACATCTCTACAGACCTTTTTTATTATCTGTACCTTAGTCTCTCACTGAGTTGTGCCTCATTGAAGTGTAGCCACCCAGTTTGCAAATGAGGCTGTGATCAACAAGTTTGTCTCTCCACAAGCATGCACAGTGGGTGGGTATGCCTTTCACCTTCCATCCATATCTTATGCAGATGGCATCCGTGAATTCTTGTTTGTTTAGTACATATCTAATCACTTTGATTGGAAAGGCTGACAGCCAAGAAGATGCCCCTTTTTCCATTGCTCCTTTTATGAGTTGTTGTGACTCAGGAGTCAGTTCTTCTAATACAGAAGTTCATCACGGCTATTTCGGCATTTTGCGTTCTTCTCTTGTCATATTCTGTTCTTTGTGTGCCTGGAATGTTGTTGGTCTGAGAGGTTGTAATCAAGATCAAGTGTTTAAGCGTAGATTTTGTTAGTTTAGCTGTGATGTGAGTAGCATGGTCATATTCAGTCTTGGCGGTTTCTTGAGGATTTGTCAGACCTAGCCCACCATGCCTGAGAGGAAGAGCTAACATTTGTCCTTCTGCATCACTTACCTCTTGTCCTGTGAGAGTATGAATCAATTGTTCTATGATAACATTTTCCAGTGGTACAAATAATTCACTCATATCCGGCACTGTTTGGAAATGGGTCCATCAGGACCACAATCCTATGGTCAATGCTGAGTATGCTGCTTGAGGATCATCTTGTGCGTAATTTGAAAGCAGCTGAAGGTCTTTCACCCAATCCTCAACTTTGTTTTCAATGCATTGCTCCCTGAATGATTTTGTCCCAATTACCGAACCAAGGAGCCATTTACTTTCGACAAAACTGTATACAGTTCAAAGAGGTTCGAATGGTGTCATGTGACAGGCATATCATATATTAAAAAAAAGGTCTGCCTGCAGACCTATAGCCACTGCCTAGCTGAAAAGCAGCTGCCCAAGAAATACTGTTGCGCATCTTTAGGTGGATTTTTGTAATCTACAAGAATATTAGAATATTATTTTGACACCCTATGTAGATTTCTATTGTATAAATTTAAGCAAAATTACACAATAGTGTTCGTTGTTCACAAACCTACAAAAAGTGTCAAAATCTAGAATAGATTTTGTGGCAAGCACGTACGTAATTTTACTTTAAATTTGCAAAACTATCATTGGCAAAGTCAAAATTCATTTGAATTCTACATGGTTTTAAGTATAAGGAATATGTCACATGAACAGGTATTGCCAAGACTAGTGATTCAGTTAACATTTTTTACTTCATTTTTAGAAATGTTCGTTGTTGGAATTATATTAACTTTTGATACTGTACTCTTCAGTGAGGCATCAATCAAAATGCTACACACAAACCCTTTTGCGCTGACAAGCAATAACACTTGATTTGACATTTATTTGCAAAGTCTCACGTCATGCATGACATCTCATGGGAATACATGCTTGTATGTAAATAACATCTCATTTGCATCTTGGAAAACAACATTTCAAAGCAATGAATCGAAAAGATGTTATTCATGAAATGGAGTTGAAACAACAAATTGTAGATAATATATCATTTATGAAAAAGGGAAGTGGCTATAGGTCTGCTGGCAGTGATGCAGTTCAGATAAAACGCTGAGTTTGTCACTTTAGCTGCACTGCCATGATGGAACCGATTTGTATTTACTTTTTTGGTTGAAGGTTTGGGTTCAGTAAATTACTAGCAAGTGTAATGCAGTCTAGCACACAATCATCATGGACCCAGCGTCAGACATTACATTAGTGTCATGTTACGGGCGGCGGATTAATTATTTTTAAAAAATGAAGGTCTGCTGGTGGACCTGTAGCCTTGGTATGTCTTAGTAGAACCATACTAAATCTGAACGTAAGCTGTAAATCTGAACACAAAATTTGAAAACATTTGAAAAAGTAAAGAAAGACTAGTCCCATGAAAAGTGCAACCGTTGCTACAAAAACAAAAGCGCCAAGGTTGTGAGAGCCAAACCAAAAGTGCCATTAAAGTCATAAACTCAGCATTTTATTTGAACCGCCTCATTGTTGGCAGACCTAAGAGACATTTCCTACCAAACCTAGTGCAGTCTATTGCACACTGATCGTGCGTTACTGTCACGTTACAGGCAGCAGATAGTAAGTTATTAAATAAGAAGGTCCACTGGCGCACCTGTAGCCACTATCATGAAAAAAATCACATGAATCATTTTTAATTGAAAGAAGTGTCTAGCGGTATGGCACCATATGGGTGGTTGTGTGGCTAACTGTATGGCACTTTCACTCAGGCATTTTGCAAAGTGAGTTGTGGTTTGTAATATATTGTACATAAATATGTAACAGCTGTATGAATATATCATACAAAGTATGAATATAATATATCATACAAAGTATGAATATAATATATCATACAAAGTATGAATATAATATATCATACAAAGTATGAATATATCATACTGTACAAGGCCTTCCAAGGTGTTAATTCCACTAAAAACTGCAAGGTTTGTAAATGTGTACATTTGCTTATGATTTTAATATGAAAATACTAAGTTTTGCTTCTGACCTGTTGAACAAGAGGCTAGGCTCAACCCTTTGCACAAAGTTTTTAGACTACTTGAGAAAAAGGATTTAAGAAATTATCATTTACAAATCAGTTTTTCAGATTTAGTTTGAATTTTCAGTGATATTTATACTGTGCGAGCAGGAATGCTTGAAATACAGATGATTCCAGTAAACACTAGAACTATTGAGGGCGTCATTTTGACCATTTTTGTTTTTAACACTTTGAGAACCGGGGTACGATATATTCGTACTTTGATTTCAGCCTAAAACAGCAGTTTTCGGTTGCCTTACCAACGCCCTAGCTCCT
>JGI24021J15306_10010517_pt1 | contig 11483 bp, 6 predicted proteins | sample Ectturendosymbi1_FD_15306 | JGI IMG/M metagenome (IMG submission 15306)
GCATGCACGTACGAACAGCAACCATCACACATATTGTCCATTTTGCCAATGTAAATAGCGATTTTATTATTTTTTTCAGGCGATTTCATTTTCCCAAACAACGACCGTTACCAAGGAGAATACCAAACCAACGAGAATGGTGACATGGAACGTCACGGTTACGGAACACACAAGACTTCCGAGGGAATTGTCTACACTGGACAATGGAAAAACGACAAAATGAACGGTCAAGGACATATTATATTTCCGAGCGGTGCCGTTTACGATGGTGAGTTCGTCGACAATCAATACCAAGGGCAAGGCACGTACACCTGGCCTAATGGCTGCAAGTACAAAGGAAGTTTTGCCAACAGTAAACTGATTGGAGAAGGTGCATTCTGCGATCTGAACAATCAAACGTGGGTCGGCGACTTCCACTACACTGCAGCGCCAGCCTTAAAATTTCTTTTGAATTTATGACCTTGGCGTGCAACGTATAGCTCACCATCTCTTGTTTTCTAATTTCAGTTTTTATGCCTTTTATTTAACTTAGCAAAGCGTTAACTTTTGTGAAAAGAGCAACTTCTGTTGTAACACTGTTGTCTAGGTCTCATGTCGCACACTAAATTTTGCCTCGCAGTACCTACCGTTCTTAAATTCACTGTTGCCACTGACAGGCTGACAATGTACATTTCTCTTATTTTGTATTGGTATTTCCGTGATAATGATTTCTGCGCGGCATTTGTCAGTTAGGATCAAGGTTGTGTTTGCTACAAACATGATATCAAATCAAACCGTTTTGCAAAAACTTACAAAACCAAACGAAAAGCAAAGTGTCACCACTGAGCAAGGTAATGACTGTGGTGCACACAGTTTCTCTGAGGTTTTCACCACAGTTTCCTATGCTCTTTCGCTGTCACTTAAGGTAAAGCACTGTATACGTTTGAACACTCGTAAAATACGCTAATAACTTTGATCAGTAATGTACATGACTATTCCCAGAAAAGCTTGTTCCTTTCAACTCAATTATCTCTTTAATTTTTCGTTATATCCTTGTACTTGCACCAACCGCCAGCACTTGACCTCGTTTTATCAAACCGATTTCAAGCTATTTAGCTCTGAACAGCATTGCACAATGCGTGTTATTTCAGTACCTACGGATCTCTATGGCACAGAAACGCGTGATATGTGATAAGCATAGGCGTAACCAGAGGGGGGCCAAAGGGGCCATGCCCCCACCAAATTTTTAGAAAATATAGTCATTTTGTGCTTTGAGAGGCGTTTTTCCAAAGAAAATAGTGTTATTCGCATAAAATCATACACTTTGGGCCCCCCCAAATTTTTTGGCTGGCTACGCCACTGGCTGATTGCAAGTCCGCAATCAGATGAGAATTTCCGAAACGGGAAATCATTCGTATTTTTTGAAAACTTGAGGGTAAACATTTGTGCGGTTTGTTTCCTTTGGTTGCGGTCCTGATTGGTTCATGCTATATCTACCTGCAGCACCCGTGTCGCTCACAGTTGCTTGCCCCACTGACCTCTGCGCGCCCCTGTAAATTTACTGTGGCATGTCGGAAAGTATGTGATAGGTCAGCCGCATGGGTATCGCAAAGATTTTTTCCAGAGGCCAACATTGGTGAAATTTCGTTTTATCACGTCGAAATTGAGAAAGCATTTTTCAACTAAAATGTTAACAGGAAAATATGAAATTTCAAAATCCAGGGGACCTTTCCCCCCTTCCCACGGCTATGGTTCATTGACTTACATTTCTATACATTTTCGTAATTATAATTTTCGTAGCGGAAATTTCGTTCGACAAATCAGAGAGTAGCCATGTCTCTTCAGCTGGCAGAAGCGCAAGTGCTCAGCCACAAGATTTGATGAGTGCAATTTTTTTCAATTCGCTGAAAAATAATAAAAATGAAGGTATCAGACTGAAGCGTTGTCTGGATTTCTGCTTTTTTGCAATTATTTTCTGCAATTACCAATATTTTCTTGCTAACACAACATCTGCGCGAAAGACACTGTGGGTTATTATTGCAAGTGACGCAATTTTCTTTTTGATCCCAAAACCTCATAGACACCTTACGTAAATTAAATCTGTCGACGCACCTTCTTTGCTCAAATACCTAGGCTGATGACATATAGATCGAAAGCCATGGCGAGAGCCACGGGCGTACGAGAGGGGATGCAAGAGATACATCGTACCGGGGCCCTGGAGGATGAAAGTACGCACACTAAGTTTTCTGTAATCAAGCCCAAAATTACTAGTGTAAGTCGGTTGCCACGACTGTTTGTTTAGGAGTCGGAAATTTTACCTCCGACTCGGCAACCCTGTTAGAGGGGCATGAAAATCTATGTAACCCGAGAGAGTGATGATACACTTCCATCGTTTATGTTAAGTTTTTTTTGTAGACTGGCCAATTCCTGCTAGACCTGTAGTCTCAAATCTCTCGATAGCCTGGGTTCTTAAACTGGAGGGCGTCGAAGTTTTGCAAAGGGCAATGGCGCAGCAAGGAATTTTGATCGGGAGGGCTAGTCACTGAGGTTGTCAGAGTTTGATGTTTAGCTAGTTTACACAAAGATCATTTCGATGTCACAGCTCAATTTCTAGTCCATTACAACAGGATCGTAAACTGCTGTTAAGTTAGAGAACACGACAGATTTACTAGTCACTACTTAAGTCCGACGGTTGCTTCCGTTTATTTCCGAACAGCAGAAATTGATATGAAGCACCAGCGAAAAATCTTAAGAAGCTTGTTTCGGGGGGGGCCATGGTCTCATTCTGGCTGCCCTATTGGCAAGGTGATGCGAGTGTGGCAGCAACATACTGTGGAAAATTGAATGCATTGTTTTCATGATTGTAAATTCATTATCATTTAACTCAAAACGCCATTATCAAAACAAAGCGGACACAGTACAGTGAATAAACACCGAGACCTCTTGAACTTGTTTGTTCAAAGTTGAATTTATGAGTAAATAACGCTTAATGTTTCGATGGTGTCTTGTCTGCTTGGTTTCAGTTTTAATGGCTAAGCTAACTGTCTCACAGGGCTATATTATGCGTGACGATTTGGCGATAGATTCTTTTGCTTTCAATTGTACAAAATATGAAATATGTACGTTTTTCAGAAAAAAATCTTTCGCAGCTGTAAAAGCACTTTCGGCGCTATGTACGATACGTTTGAAAACGTACTGTTTTTCGAGCAGAGCGCCAGCGTTCTTTCTGAAACGTACTTCACTTTTTTCTCGACAAAAGTTCCACGCAATGTTCTTATCTTATTCCTTGCACGTACTTTTTACAACGTTCGACTGTCTTGCTAGTGGTGCGTAATGTGGTACGAGACTCGCACAGTATTTTCTGTTCTTAATTCTCACACAGTGACTTTCTTTTTGCTGAAGAAGTGCTCTTTTCGGTAGATGCCGAAGAAGGCTGATTGACACAGCGATCTCACAGTTTCGTAGATTAGGCTGTGACTCTCCATCAAGTCACAGCCTACCACAATTTTTGAAAATCGGCCCTTGGAATTTTTACGCTCGTCGTTACCAGTGGCTTGGCAACGCTACTATTCACCACAGAAGTAGACGCATGACGAAACTTTCTCTTGAATACTTTTAACAAAACCTGTACAACTTCGAGCATCGCAAACCTGCCATACTGGAAATTGAACGGCTGAAGCGCAGTCCAAATCATGTGAAAAACAATCTGATCCTTACACCAAACGTTTTTCAAATGACAAACGGGTCAGTGACTGCCTTTCATTTTCTTGCAACAAAACATTGGGAAAAATGAAACTTACTGCACAGCGTTCATATGCATGCCACGTTCAGATCAAGGGTAGATTCAAACTGCGTGTTCAATTGAAAAAGCAAACACATTAATTACAATCATAACAAACATTCTGTTCGCGTGCTAAAAATAGACCATACACAAGGGTCACCAACGTGGTGCCCGCAAGGACCAAGTAGGTCGCCAGCGGGCCTGTTCTAAAAATAACATTAGCATTATCAATGTCTTCACAAAATAATTGAAAGTACATTGAGCAAAATTTTATTTCAGAAGTGCGTATCAAACTAGTAGCCTTCGGTACACAAGAAGTAGCTCGCAGTTTCAAAAAGGTTGGAGAACCCTGCTAAACATGTTTGAAGAAAGGGCTTTGTTTGCATCCCTGTACCACAACCCGCATATGGCATGGCTCCGTACATGCAAACGTCCCAAACGACCCTCAACCAGCGCGCGATAATTGGCTGGTTTTCAACGTGTTTCGTTCGAAATAACGGTAACAGCACAAGACTCCGGCAAATCAGGACCACCTTGCTCCGCTCTCAAACCACGATTGTTGTGCAATGCTTTGATGCTCTGCCACGACCTGCTGCAGTCCGGGGTTCTGGCAGGAACGCGAATTCTCGAATCACTTGGGTTGTCAGCAGATGAACACTGTCGCGGACAGTCGAATGCAATAACAAAATAATTTAACAGCGTCATATATGTGAACACTTGAACGTCATTTTGTCTAAGATTTTCGCCACAGGACAACGCAAGCCGAACACAGGTTAGTCACATGGCTCTACAAACGCTTCATGGACAACTGCATGCCAGACATGTTCGACCATAGCTAGCCGACCGATCGCGGTAGAGAGGTAATCACAGTATCAAAAGATGCGAATTTTCGTGCAATTTCGATTAATCAAAATTGGTGTAACGCTTGGCGAGCAATTAAGGTCTTGCGTAATGCGGCGTTTGCACAGTTGCTGATGTGCTTTCAGCTTCAGAAACGCTATTTCTCACACCGAGTGTAGGATGTTATACTTCCTTGAGAGTTAACCTCTGACAGAAAAAACTGCAACCAGCAACCTGTAAAAAGGACCGCGTACTTATAAAAAAAAAGACGGTGGGTGGGATGGCTTTGCACCAGCGATCAAATACAGGTGAGGTAAACTGGCCATATCTCATCTTTGTAATCAAAAAGAGACATCTTGCGAAAATCACCAACAAAATCAAAAAATTTCTGCAGCAATTTTCCTGTTAACAGCAGAACGTCGGTTCACGAACGAGGTTTACGAACAAAGGTTGTTTCTATCCATAGTGACGTCGTGAGCGAGCAAGCAGCTCAGCGAAGGAAACACGTCCCAGCAACGGCGCGGGGCAGTCAGCTGTGCTTCCGCATGTACGCCAAGAAGTGTTTGCTGCTGCTTGCCACTTGCTATTCACTTTGGCCATTAGTTTCCAAGGAAGTGAAATGTGATGCTAGTATTGTTAATACGAGTAACTTCTTTCTTTGAATATTGTATTTGCCTTAATCAATGTGGTAATCAGAGCAAAGCAAAACTGATTTGTTTTATAAAGGGTAGAACAGATTCATTTCAATCCTACTAATTTGAAATGTGAAAATTTGCTTCAGTTTGTAAACTTTTTTTTGGAACAAAGTAATGTTCGTGAACCGACGTTCCACTGTATTTGAAAACAAAGATTAAAAGACTTTGAGAATGTGGACGCAAAGATTAAGGACAGAACCGAACCTTTACAATGTACGGTCAACTGCATTATGAAAGGGAAGAAGCATTCCGTTATTACATAAACTAGGAATGGGGAAAAAGCGAGCAATGCGCGCAAGGGAGATGGGATATCATAAACATTTTCAAACTGCAGGTTGTCGCTTACTTGTCACATATCAAACTAGTACCTCGACCCGTAGGATGCAAAGTCCGGGGACAACGTCATAGAACACTAAAAATACACAAAATCAAGCAGACAGTCCAAAATTGAAGCAAGTTTTTCGCAGCTAGTATTTTGACAAAATATTTGCACACTGCAAAGATATATTCTTGCAGCAATCCCACATCTTTTAACAAATTGACGTTTAAAAAACTTATTTTTGCAGATACAAAGACTGAAGCCTACAAAAAAACAAATGAGCCGTCTTGCTTGGGCAATGAGCACAGCGCGACAATTTAAGCAACGTACCTCACGCGACGTTAAGAGGATCTCAGCAAAAGTTGACTGATCACTAATCAGCAATCTCAGTAAAAACACAAGTAAATAGAATCACACATGACAATTAAGATTGCGAAAAGGTACTCCGTTGCACCAGCACTAGTGAAAAATGGATATCATGGGCAGAAATGTGAAAGGTCAACATACAGCAGCATCTCTTGTTTCATCATCGATTAAAGGACAAAGGTCTATGTATGTGTTAAAAATTAGCAGCAATCACATCATTTGCAGTGGACATAGAGAGCAACATACCGTATGTTTAAAGTGATAGCAGAGTCTACTGATACACGTCGATGCAAGCTGTTCACCAATTACCACATATAGCTGCCAAGCTTATAGTTTGTCGTCACTCATCAACCTGCTTGACAAATGTGCCTCTGTAACAATGGTTCCGAACCGGAGAGGAATTCCTCCCCAGGGAGGAATTTCATGAGTTCAGGGGAGGAATTTCCACTTTTTAGTTAAGTTACCTATTCAGTGTACAGTAGCCTAATTAAGTGTTGTATTTCTTTTTTAAGTTGACATTGGCTTTTTCAATTAGCTATATCACTTTATATTTGTAAGTTATTTAGTGGACTATCATATGTTTTTGTTGACAAACTTTAGTGCCATTATTTGACAACAAATAGTTTTCGTCTCACTTCTATTAATTAAGTTATTGTCGTCAATAAAGACCATTGTTCCAATTGTAGTTAATACTAACCTACGAACAATAAGCTACACCATGACAGGTAAAAAACAGGTGAAAAAGAATATATTGGAAGGTCAAATATAACTGCAGACTCGTGTAGTAGGGGAGGAATGAAAAAAAAGTTTCGTGTCATAAGGGAGGAATGAAAAGTTCCAAAATGAGAAAAGGGAGGAATGCATCAAAGAAGGTTGGGAACCACTGCTCTATAATCTGTACTATAAACAGCAAATTTCACATTAAAATGATACATATTTGCAAGAACGTAAACCTGTAACAAATTTGTGTAATTGGAGAGAACAGAATATTTCTGAAAAACTTTTTGTCCCCTTCATCAATTTGCCCCAATTTTGTGAAAATTAAATGGGGCTAAACTGATTGATAAATTGCGGCCGATAAAACATGGACCAAAACTAGCTACGTTCTTAGCTGTTTTGAATACGATCGCTTTCTGCCAAACGCATTCTAAAACTTTCAAGATTGCTTATTGAAAAAAGTAATTAGGGCGTTGAGGATTGCGTCAGCATCAGCTTTCTCGTCCTCAGGCACCGCCATCTTCGTCAGACTCAACGATGATGCCAACTATAGAAGCGTCAAATAAACATTCCTAGCTGAGCTGTTGAGTGAACGTGTGGAACCAAAGGTCATCTTGCTGACTGTTGAGGCAAATTTCGCAATTTCAGCCAATCAACAGGAGACGGGTTTCGTTTTGAACGTTCCTTGCGTCTGAAACAAATACACATAAAGATGGATTCTGTAGGTTACTTGAGTTCAAAGAACAGCAGTGCTTGGCAGCTTTCACATTGTGGTTTAGGCAGCGTCGCTTATTTCAGCGCTTCTCAACCGGTGGGCCGCGAAGCTCCTTCAGGTGGGCCGCGAAATGTTCCGAGACAACTTAAATATTTTTTTAATAAAGTTATTGGTTGATACAAACTGCATTTTTTTAGAAAAAGTTATGATTTACGAAAGCCAAAAATGTATTATTGTCGCATTCCATCCAAGGAATGCTCCCATTTTTAACCCTGGATTGCCACTGTGGGTTCCACAAACCTAAGGCAAGTGCGGTGACCACGTGTTACATACGTAAGGACGCGTCGGAGCGCTTTCCACGCTTCAGTAGCTTCAGTTTTTTGTGCGACTTGCTGATAGGTGCGCCTGCGGTCGCACTCGCTCTGTGAGATTTTGCAGTGTGGAGGAAAGATTGTGATTTCGGGTCACGCGTACCCGACGATATAGTTAGTGTGAGGATTGTTTCATCGCCATAATTACGCCTAGTCATGAGTTCTGAAACAAATTTTTCGTGAAGTGGTTCCAAAATCAAAGTCTCGGCGAAAAGTGGGCCGCGACATCAAAAAGGCTGAGAAGCACTGGCTTCAGTGATGCAGCTTATTACTCAACGGCGCTACTCTGCGGATGTCAGCAATGTTTTTCTCTGCCGCACGGTGCCGATCAGCCGCGAACAACGTTTCACTTTCAGGGCAAAATTGAAACCAACATTTTGAACTACTCGCAATTCACAATCATTGCATAGATTTTCTACAATAACCAAGGCATGAAACAGTGGAAGTATCGACTATTTATACTTTCTCCACTTAATGCATCGTTGATTCGCTTAAAATCGATGCCAGGAGAATCGGCGACTAGAACATTGGCTGATTGGAGACCAGTGATAACTAGCTGTCCAAGAGCGGATAAACAAAATGAACAGTAAGCTTTTAAGCACAACGGCTACTAATCCCGAACACGTGACAACCGACAATACGTCCACATAAAAGCTTACCTAGATAACTTGAGTGAAAGTGTGTAACCCAAGATACAATAAAACAAACCAGGGGACGCGGTGCAGTGAATGCGATGCCACGAACACCATGAGAATCATTGTTGGAAACTTCAACCACGACAGGAAAGCAACTTTTGATTTCGCAATGCCGTCATACGATGGGAAAAGCGACGTAACCAAAAATAGCACAGTTCCCACTGTCGCTTCCGGCAACATGGGGTCGGCTGGGAACGATCCCCAACCCCTGTAACATATCAAATCGAATTGTAAAACAAAGCGCATGTTTGAGTAGCTATATTTGGCGACAGAGGCTGAGGGGCTTGGAACAGTGGGGTAAATCTAAAAACAGGAGCAGAAGCACGCTTTAAAAAACAAGACCTGTGTTGCTGCAATCCAGTTGGAGTTTATTAATTGAAAATTTTACACAACTTCTAGCGAAGCGCTACACTAAAGCATGTTTGGGAAAAGGTGGGATACGGCGAAAATTTAAGACACAGGTCAGTGTTGCACTGACTTGCTTGAACTGTGGACTCATTCACACAAAAGCAAGTTCATGTAGCTGAGAACACGTCTATTCGATCAGGTTCATGAACAAATTAAGAGGCCCTATTGCATGGCTAGTGCTTTTCAGCGCCGTAATCAGCTTGTGTTTAGTAGGAAATTTTCACCACAGTACTGCCAGTAAAAAAGCATGTTATAAAGACTTGTACCTTTGCGTTTAAGTTCCAGGTCAGAGTTTTGTAATGCAGCAGTACAATTCAAACGGGAAGTGTGGTCTTTCAACCGTGCGATCGATGCCATCATTGTGAATTAAAGCAATGCTATTGAAACGTCTGTCTACATCTACACTTAAACATGAGAGAAAGAGGAATTGAAGCCGCTACGCAGCAAGTCGTCTAAAACTTTCAAAAACAGCGCAACATAACCCTTGCCATCGACCTCGATACAATATATATGTATATGGCAATTCGAACATCCAAAGTAGTTTTAACGACAAAGCAACCACGCAACAGACTTTTTCCTACACAGTCATAATATGCAGGTGGTATTCTAACACGAAGTTAAATTTATCAGTAGCGGAACGCGGCGAGTTTTCTACCTATTCGCAATCCTCACTTCTTTGGAAGTGGAAGCAACTGAAAGATATTTAAGGAAAAGCGTACATACCTGAAACTTATCAGCATAGCTCCGAAGGACGGGAGCGAGAGCAAAAATAGCCAAAGCCAAAATTGCATCACAACGAAGTTGACGGAGTAACAGTCCTCCAGTGCGGTGGTAGGTTTCGGCTCGGGTTGGTCGGCGGGTTGTAAAGCTCGAGCTAGGGATGGCACTTGTTCTTCTCTGCCGTTCCCTGCCGGGTCAGTGTCGGGATCAAGTTTTGCTTCTGAGTTTGCAGTTGCGCTCTTAGTTTCAGAGTCGGCTGACGCGGTGCGTTTCCCAACGTCGTTCTTCTTATCATCTTCAACACGGTCGGCCGAAAGTTCTTTTGCTTCTCCTTCAGCCAGCTTTCCTTTCTCGAATGCAGTGAGGTTTTGTGGAAACCTGAGCTCGGCCGATGCTTCGCGCTTCGCCAGGCAGGTACAGAGGAACGAGACGCAGTAAATGTAGAGGAAAGCGCAGTTGCTGTGCACGCTCAAAAGCAGAGCGAGAACTGTGGAATGCATCACGAACTTCACTGTTTTCTTTGTTTGGAGCACGGACACAAACGCCAGCTTCGACACCCCACTTACGACGGGACCGAGTAGCTGCAAGAAAGCTGTCTGGACCAGCCGAAAAACAGTGAAAAGTTCAAACGCGTAGAGAAACAAAACGAAAGGAGCAAGCATAAACCACATTCTATGTTGCTCTTCCAAAACTACTGCGTCAGGTCGTGGTAACTGTAACGCTGTCCATACGGCACTAAACCATGCATAGCTGGAAAAATGCCTGAAGAAGAGAAAGAAAGGTTGTACCTTGAACGGTTTAGCGTTCGCTGCGTGCGCGTCCTGCAAAGAGTGGCACGGTTTCGACAAGTGGAGCTGATTTACCTGGTGGGCGTACGTCAGCATGACGTTGCTGATGATGTAAGCAGGCAATGCGATGCCGAAATAGCGAATAATCGATCCAAGTACTTCAAAAAATTCTACTTTCACCCTGACCAACAAGGGCTGACTAGATCGCGCGTAGATATGCAGTTTGACATTGGGTTCGTTTTCTTTACGAATGCTCAACAATTTCGCGACGACGTAGTTCGCGCTGATCGTTGTCTGTCCTTCGTCCCAAGGGACCTCCACACGAAACAGCGGATCCTGTTCTGCTCCTAGCACCGAGATGCGGAACGCTTGATAAATATTGTGGAAACCGTCAAGCTCCACTCTGTAATAAAACCGCGACGGTAGGTTGTGATCGCTGAGATGGTGCGCTTGACCTTTGTTCCACGTCCACAGGTTCGAAAATACATGGGGCACGATAATTTTGTCTGATATCTCCAAGTCTGACAATATATTTACGTCTAGCGTGGTAATGCTGGACGCATGCGACGCGGGTAGAATTATGTGAGTGTATTGGTCGGCCAGTTCTGCCAAGTTCAAATGTATCAAGCGATAATCTGCAGCAATAAAGCCCAAGTGCGATAAGTTGTCAGCCACTTGACAACCGTCAGCCGTGGACTTACACGCCAAAATCCACTTGTCCCGCTTGGTATCTGTTCTGCTGACAAAGTTGGTCGCGGATGTGCTCACTAATTCTTCTATAGCGAACGAGAAGTAAGTCCCAGTGCCAGCTTCGGCTTTATCGACAGACCACAACAGTGCATCAACCTCCTTCCAAGCATAGGATGGTGAAAGTCGCACAGTACGAGGTTTGTTGCTGTTGGGTACGTAACTTGTGCCTGGATTCCGCTTAAAGTAATGATCAATAGATCTCCGCCGCTGCGCTATGTCGGTGGTTATTTGCTTGGTGTTCGGATCGCGCAGGCTTTCCAGAAACCGAGCGGTCACCAGTACTAACTGGTTGCACCAGACAATGGTCTGGTGCTCCGCCGAGACACCAACATACGGAAC
>JGI24021J15306_10010518_pt1 | contig 11483 bp, 7 predicted proteins | sample Ectturendosymbi1_FD_15306 | JGI IMG/M metagenome (IMG submission 15306)
GACATCCCAGCTACGATGTTTCGGTCACGTGACCGAAGCTGTTTTTTAGGTCATAGACCAAAATGTTTTCGAAACGACCGAAAATAAATCCAGTCATTTCGATCAGAATGTCTGAAAATATAGCTATTGAATACTGCTACGGCGAGTTTTAATATAACTGCGAGACAAATGACCGAAATGGTTCAGTGACCAAAATATCTCAGCGAAAAATGAACGAAATGTCTCAGCGAAAAAAAAAGTCCGAAATGTCCCTTGGAAGATTGCCTAGGCGCTGGCTGCACCCAAGGGAGAGCGGTCCAGTGATCGGCCAGGGACCAGGTAGTGTTATTACATGTCCGACCTTGCTTGGATGAAATGAATGAAAAGAAACTCACGAATTGAATGAAAAGAACTTACAAATTTACTACATGTGATTTCTCTACTACAAAAAAATTTAACTACATGCGATTTCTCTGTCTAAAATCAGATTACTGTTACTAGGCAACAAATGCAGTTTTAAACGACCACATATTGATCTTCTAACATTGACTGTAATGCTTTGAAACTGTATTAACGCACAGTCAAACATTCTGAGTATTTTTAAAAGGGGTTCATGATAAATTTTAATTGGGTGATTAAAAAGTCCGCCAACTTTGTTCTACTATACCTGTATTTTACCCATATGACCAGATTGCCTTTTTAGATAAAAATACTGTGGTAAAAAATGCCGTAGGTAATTAGGTATACTGAAATATGAACACTTGAAAATCCTTTTTTATACCAATGGCAACAATCTACAGCCCCAAGTCTGCTGGCTGGTAAACAAGCATATTGCAGACTGTGGTTACATCAGTATCAAAGCTGGAAAATGCATGCCAAGCCTATAAGAACATGCCAAAGTTTCTCCAGTAATTTTTCTTTTTTCAAACGAAAATTGTTTTTCATAACAACAATTACAATCAATATACTGTATCACCAAAAACAATGATAACATACTGGACTTTGCTCAGTTTGTCAGATTGCTCTTCATCAAGCATCACATCTCTTCTGTTTCTATCTTCAACACCTGTGTTCTTTTTTTCCCATGGAAGGTGTTTCCTTGCTGGGACTGAAAGGGAATGCAGAATTTTTCAGTTCTCACATGGGCAGCCATATTTCTCATGCATCTCCAAAGTATTTACTGATTTTATTCAACTTTTCTAAATTTGAGAAGCATACCTTTGTTAAGAAACGAAGCAAAAGTTTATCCAATTATGAAAGACTTCACAAACAAGTTTTGATGCTTCTTGCTAGCCTAAAGGCAGATTTACACTGGCGCACGATAAAACATAATCGCGCAGTCTTTTGTTTTATTTTAGTAAGGTCATGCGAAGCTTCGTTTTGTTGTGCATGTCTCAGTTATTCAGCGCTTGCACGGGAGATGTGTTTACACTGGGACACGCTGATGCACAGCTGTGCACAATGTACAATTGTTTCTTTGTTCGCCTCGCGGCTACCATCATGCATGTTCCAATGAAGCACTGCTTGCACGATGTTACACGGAAAAGGGTTGGAAGTGAATTTCGTGCGCAGCGTCGAAAAGCACCTGGTGCGTGTGTCTGCTGCTGCCTGTTGTGAGGTCTTGGTTGTGGAGGAACAGTTGGTGGGTCTGCTGCATACTGCGCAGGCTGCTGTGATTGCGCAAATCGTTGGAGAATGTTTGTAGCTGCACAGTACACAGTTTTAACATCAAAACCAATCAGTAGGCTACCTCTATGTTGTTGCTGTAAAGTATGTATAAATAATGCTTGCCGAGATAGTTTAGCAGTAGTAGTTCTGGTACTGTTCAGGACAGCAGTTCTTACGTTATAGCCTAGTCAAGCTAGCTTGTCTGTGCAGAAGTAGCCTACTGTATCTATGCTATGTTTTCTTTTCAATGTTTTAATGCTTTATCTATCAGTTGGTAGGCTACCTAAAATTTTTATTGGAAACAAGTCTTTCAGAACAACTGCTTTTACTTTTAGCAAAGTTTATGAAAACAAGATACAGTTTTATGTTCTAAAGCCAGCCAACTTGCAGAACTTGTTAGGAAAGCATCTTTGCTTCTATTTAGCCAGGAACTCATGAAATAGTTTTATCTGTACATTTGTGAATTCCTTTTCAGGGCATACTGCATTTAAAACCAAGCCTTTTTCACAAGCATGTTCACCACTGAAGCTGCCATGAAACAGAATTACTTTCCCTCTGATGATGCTTGGGAGAAGCTTGTTCTTGTTGCCCATGAGTACCCATGCCTGTGGGACAGTTCTCTTGAGTCGTATCATATAAATGTGACACGTACCAATGCTTGGAATTCCTTGGCTGAGCAGTGTGGTTATCCAGGAAAAGGTAAGAGTTTTGCCTAATTACTCTGTCATGTGCCATTGAAGCCAGACAGCATAAACGTTTTGTATTTGATATAATTCAAGGACTATGTGAAACGCAGTTTTGATAAATTGTGTTTTTCAAAATTCAAAGCTTTGTACAGGTAAACTGCAGTCCATACTTTCAAGTAGCAAAGATGAGTAAAATACAGTCTTCACATTGCTACAGAAAGATAAAAAAGGTTACTTTTAGTACAGGTAAAAACACCGTATGATAATTGCATGACAGTTTAACATTGAAGTCACAAGTATTGTGGTGTTTCTGAGAACGAATTTGTTATTATTCCTGTAGGGCAAATCTGCAAGGATACCTGGAGAGCATTGAGAGAGAAATACAAAAGGGAGAGAGGTAACATGCAGAAGTGTAAATCTGGAATGGCAGCAATGAATGCAAAGAAATGGAACATTTATTGAACCGTTTCTGCAGTCAAGAAAGTGAGTTTGCCAAATGGGAATGAACTGTTCCTAAGCTAAAGTGTTAAGCTTGCATACTAAAGTTCCAGGCCACTTTTAAAATTTTTTTGTCATTAATACAGCGAAGTGGAGATTGTGTAAGACATTAAATAATTTTTTTATGGATTTTGTCATTGCTGTGGTGAAAAAAAGGTGTATTTGAAAACTCAAAGTAAAATCCAAACCTTTCCTTAGTTCTTTTATGCCTTTTTTAGCATTTTATCGGCAACTTTAGTAAGGTATAACTCTCCATGCTAGCTTATTGCAGTTTCTATACACACAACTGAAACTTTGGCATTAAAAATATTCCATGTTGTTGACAAAGAATGCCATATCTTCAAAAATTCTTTACCACACAGACAATGCAATGCATTATCAATAAACACAGGGTCAATGGAGCAAATAACCTTATGGGCACATTTCAATCATATGGTTCATCACAAAAACAGACAAGCATTGGTGACACAGAGCACTCTTTTTTTTCCTGCAAATATATATGACGTCAATGGTATCAGCTTCCATGGAGATCAGACATACCAGTGAAAGCAGAAACAAAAAAGGCTTAAAACAGATCAGGTGAAAATAGAAGAAATATTGAAGGAGGTCACAACAGCTAGACAGCAAACCGATTACTTAAAAGTACCCCAGATAGATATTGGTAAGAACTCGACAAAGCAGTACTTGCTTAAATAGAAATTATACCAGACTAAGAAAACATGCAGAATGTGAATCAAGGCAACCTGCTGTCTAAATCTAAATCAACAACCAGTCAAAAATCATGTTTTTGAGCACTCTCAATCCACCTTTGTTTGCTGTTTATTTCAGAAGCTGATGTTAAAATGTAGGCCTATTCTTTTTTCTCCCCCTGGCAGCTTCCTGTTGTATGATACACATGAATGCAAGTACATAGAGCTGATGCACTGTTTCAATGTTTAGCAGCTCCCTGCGTTTGTTTATCAACTAGTACCTACTCTACTCTCAGTGCGTCTTCGCCTTATTCATTTGGAAAAAAATATAAAAAAGTCCGATCTTGCCAGACTTCAAGATGATCTTGTTTTATATGCTTGTCACATTCTGTAATATTGCGCTGATGCCACTATTTTCACCCAACCCACACCCTGTACATAGGCATGCTTTTCCCCACTGTTTTTGTTGTTTTTGTGCTTATTTTGCCTGATGTTGATTTGATGCTTTTTGTCACTTTTATTGCTTCTTGTAAAACGTTTTCAATCAATCTGGTTTGTGCTAGCAGTAGGGCTGGCTGAGAACTTGACCCAGGTGGTCTTTAGCCAACCCTTTGTGATTCAAAATGTTAGAACACGATTTCTAAGCTGCGACACACAAAATTTCCTCTTTTTTATATTTTTTCTTCACCATCTAATCAACTAGTGATATTTGATGTTATTGTATTTCCTCTTGCTGCGTTCTTGTTACTTTGTGATTTGAGTTGCAAAAATGCATGATTAAACCATACCTTACTTATGACCAACCATTTTTGTCATGTGCTGTATGATTATCCTTGTGATATGGACCAGGGGGTTGAGAATAGTGAGTCCCAACCTGAATTTGGGTCATACGATAGGCGTAGCCAGGGAGCCATGGTCACCCCATAATTTTTGTAATATATAGTTATTTTGTGCCTTGAGAGGCAGTATCCCAAAGAAAATACTGTTATTTGCCTAAAATCAAACAGTCTGGGGGTAGCACAACAGTCTGGGGGTAGCACCCCCAAACTTTTTGAGCTGGCTGCACTAGTCTCATGAGACCTTACACTCTGGGTTGCAAAATGATTTATAATAACCTTAATTGTCATTCCCATTAGATAAAACAACTGCAATCATTTACTGTTTTCTTGCTAAAAGTTTTATACGATTTTCTGGAAGATAATAGCTACTGTCAAAAGTCTTGAACTTGATTTTTAATTATAAAGTATTTTCCGTTTTTCCATAAAATAAAACCAATTTCATTAATATGTATTTATCCATTACAACTTCCTTTATTTTGGTAAAGTATACCATAACTGCAGGGTGTTTTTCCAAGCAGCATACATAATCATCAAGACTTGCTGAATGGGCTATTCACTTTTAATTCCGATTTGATTCACTGGAGTTTTGTTAAGTGTACCCTTTGTAAACGTGGCATGTGTGTTTATGGCACAATAACCAAGTTTTCCCTTGATGCAACCTAATCTTACCCACTCACTGATTTCTAGTGTTATGTATATGGAAGTAATGATCTCCAAATTTTTAATTTTTTTAGAACAACAACTTAACCTTACCGAAATGGTGTCCGACACAGAATCGCTGTGTAAGTTATTGGAAGAACATGACTCTTCTACCGTTGTTGGCAGCACGACTAGCAGTCATACAGAACTTGATGATTTGCATAACAAGTAATTCGCCGAATGTCGTCGTCAGCAATCCGCCAACAGGTAAGGCACATTCCTTGGCAAACTTATAATGCACTCATTAGTTATGCTCACAAGTGTCTTGCCAATAGCGTACCAGCCCAAAACGTTTTTTGGAGGAACAAAATCTTTCGACTGGAAGCAAGGAGTAGTTTGTTTGGAGCACCGCCTTTCACAGAACAAAGTGACCAAGTATGCTAGAAATTTGGTAGGGGCCATGCCCCCCTTGCCTCCCCTGACTTTGCATACTATCTTTCCTGTGTTGGGTGCTCCACCCATATATAGTGGTATCGTCTGTGTGCAACGACATGCTCATCTGCGCCATTCATTGATTGTGCTTGAGTTTGGGAGTTCTCAATTTCCCCATAACATTTTTAGAAAAATACGCAGAATCACATGATATTCATATTTCGATAACGTCGAGTAAATGCAACAAACGTTGTGTTTGCGACACCAGTCCTACAAATGGTAAGTATATAGGAGTATGATAAAACGCTTGCAATTTCAAAGCCATTTGGAAAAAAACAAGAATTGCTGTGTAAATTATTGGAAGAACATGACTCTTCTACCGTTGTTGGCAGCACAACTAGCAGTCACAAAGAACTTGATGATTTGCATATCACTGAAGAAATGACACGTAATTCGCTGAATGTCGTCATCAGCAATCCACCAATAGGTAAGGCACATTCCTTGGCAAACTTATAATGCACTCATTAGTTATGCTCACAAGTGTGTTGCCAATAGCGCGTAGTATCTTGCCAGTCGTTTACGGTGATGTGTTGGGTGCTCCTCCCACATACAGTGGTACCATCTGTGTACGACAACATGCGCCGCCATTTGTCGATTGTGCTTTAGTTTGGGAGTTCTCAACATTTCCCCATTACATCTTTAGAAAAATACACAGAATAGCATGATATTCATATTTCGATAATGTCGAGTAAATGCAACAAACATTCTGTTTGCGACACCAGTCCTACAAACGGTAAGTATATATATGAGTATGATAAAACGCTTGCAATTTCAAAGCCATTTGGTAAATTTCATGTTGGTTTTCTTTTGTAGTTAAAACAGGCTCATCGAAATGGCGCAGTAGTGGGTCTGCAGGCACAGTCAATACAACAGAAATGCTTTTGGACGTCATAAAGGATTTGCAGGAGGAAGGTACGCCTAATTATTTTGCAAAAATATCCACTATTTTTGTTATCGCTTGATGCTTCTGTTGCTATATTCTATTGATCTGTGAGTATAATCAAGAGTGTATTTGATTACAAAGTCTTCAAGATTTGATTGCCACCACGACTCCAGGCAGACTTGCATCCTGAGTGTTCATATGTATTTGGTAAATTCTCACCACTCATCACCTAAGTAAGTAGTAAACAATTGTACTGTATATAAACACCCTTTCACACTTATCAGAGGGATGTCATGAAGTTCGGTTAAACCTGCAGCGGTATTTGTGTTTTCTAAATGTTTGTTTTTTTTTGCAGAAAAGTGTCATCGCCAACATGGTTCGTAAGCGTTGCAGATGAAGCTAAAAAACTGCCCATTTCAAGAAGATTGCAATTTCAGACAAAAGTTCTGGCACTAATGGCTGAAGTGTTGGAAGAACCTCCTGTATAAACTGCATTTCGGTCATTTCAACAAAGCCTCAGCGAGAATTTACTTTGCATTTCGGACTTTGCCGTTGTAGTAGTAATGTTCATCGATGGAAACGTCACCTATTTTGTGTACTTCTCAGTGTGTATAGTTTCCATGGTCTGTTGCAAACAACTGGCCTATTCAGTTTCATGTGCTGCTGTAACTTTCAAGAAATGGGGAAAGAAGTCGGAAAATATGCAAAGTTGAACGAAAATCCTTAAAAAGATAGGTTGTGGCATTAACTCCTTGGCGTCCGCTAGGATTCAACGATTTCGCAAAAAAACAGTAGTTTTCAGTTGCCTTACCAAGCTTTTCCCCCCTAGAAAATCTTTCACACCCCTGGAAAAATGTGTTGGACATAATTTAAAAAATTTGAGCCCCTCTCAGAAAACTCACCGCTCCTCCTGGTGTCCCAAGCTGGTTACAGGCCTGGCCCTACGTAGTGCAATCCACTTCGCGACACAAAAAACTATGCAATGCCACTGCTCCAAGGACAATCGCCTTTGCATTGTAAAATGGAATTTTGAAGCAAGCATTCTAAATGCGTTTTCGACAGCCCTGCATGCTCGTGACAGTCTGTAGTTGTATACCCTCTTTTCATAAGGGAGGTGGTCACCTGGATATGGCCTGAGGAGGTTCGGGAGAAGGGAAAGGCTTCGTCGCCTACGAAAACGAATGGAAGAAGAGGTTCGCTCTTATTCCAGTGATAGGCTCTTGTGGAGGCAAAGCCGAATCCATATTTAAACGTTTCTTTCCGAATGTTGAATTCGCTAAAACATTTCCATTGCTCTGCTTTCCATATACTCCGACATCCACAACTACAGAGTTGTAATGAGCGTCAACCATGGCCATCAGCACTACACTATGTTAGCCTACTTAACCCTTTCACGACTGTGATTGGCCAGCCCTTTTTTGGCCATAAATTGCCAGCCGCTAGAGCTAGAGAGCTGTTCAAACCCTCCACAGATTCAGCAAGTCTTCTTGTTGACATNAAAAAAAACGTTTTTTGTTTTCGGTGGGNGTTTTCTGGACATGACGTCACAATGAGGTCATGTTTTGGAAATTTTGGCTGGCCCTAGGCCTTAACTCATTGACCCATTCTATTGGCTCAAAGTTTTATTGAAAACTAGGTCAAAATCCGTGTCCACAGAGCCCTTGATTGACTTGCTAGCAAAACTTTTCAGAAAAGACATGATTTGCCCTTTCAGGGCAAATTTTGGCCAGCCATAACTCGGCAGCAGTTTGAGCTAGAGAGCTGTTCAAACCCTGTAATGACTAGTAGCGTTGTGTAGTTTAGATAAAAAAATTATTTTTTTTAATTTGGTTGGGTGTTTTTGGGCCAATGGGATCATGACAGGGGCATGTTTTTTGGTAAATTATATGACGTCATCATCCGATCCCACGCGCCAATATTTTGGCCCGCAGTATTTTAGGATTCTACGTGAGAATATGCGTTTTTAGGGCCCTTGATTGAGTTTCTAGTGTTTCTGTTTCAAAAGTTAGGTCGAAAAAAAGCTAATTGGCAAGGGGCTTTTCTAAATACTGTTGGGGGATTTCCCTAAAATATTCTATTGTTTTCTGACCTAATCTTGGAACCAGGAATGCTAAAAACCCATTCGGACCCTTCAAAGTCCTGAAATGTAACCAAAAAAACAGCTAAACTAAAAAATTAATATCATTCAAATAGCTCCTGTGGGTTTTCAAGGGAGGTCGGGCAAAATTGCTGACATCAGCAAGGAGCAACGTACTTTGCTTTCGTATTCTCGGTTGTATCTTAGCCAGAAGTCTGTCGAAATTTTCCGAAGTCATCCGAAATAACGTGTAAAAGAAAGACTCCCTCAAATCCCACATGTCATGGATCAGGTTAAAACAATCTCCTGAAAATAGCTTGTTGCCATGGTTGGCAAAGAAACAAAAATAACTAGTTTACAACTGAACTGGTAAACTATACAGCTGAAACTAAAGTACAAGGCATATAACAGGGCGTTCAAAGATTGCCAGCATTAAGGATCATAAAAGATTTTACATAACTTATGCGGGCGATTAATTTTGAAAAAATCCTGTTAGTAAACTGATGTTGACGGCCTGCAGCCCAACACGTTACCGTGCTAATGAAGTAGGCTATACAGTTATTGAAATTGTAACAAGATAGCAGGAAATACAAACACAAAGTGATTGCAATGTGAAAATGATAAATCTTTATTCTTATATGTCTAATTAACATGCATGTGGGCACGGGGGCCACAGAATGATGCCACGATCCATCACCATAAACACCGTGCGCGACGGCACAGCATCAGTTAGGCCTAGATATGTGTAGTAGGCCTACATCAACGATGAGTAATTGAAAATGCCATGCCCGTTCTGTGTGAAATTCTTTGCAGGAAGGGATGCACCCAAATTATAGATTTCTGTTTAAAATGCTCGTGCAACAGAATTAGGCACATCTGTAAAAGAAGTCTGCTCTGTTTTCCAGACATCACCAAAAAATAACTGGTATGAAAACCATCCAAATAATAAACAAGGAAGCAACATTGACCCGCTTCAAAAACTGATTTGTCACAAGGCTACGTCCACACTTTGCAGACACGCAGTCTCGGATTGTGTGTGCCAGTGTAAACAGCGTTCGTGCTTGTGTGTGTCTCGCTGTGCGCCAGTGTAAACCAGCCTTAACAGTCATGTTGAAGTCAACTGCTGGACTGAAACAGAGAGCCTAAAAGAAGTTGCATGCTAGTATTGGTAGGGTAGTTTATACAAATATTCAGCCATTAAGTAAGGAAAGTTGGTGATGTTTTGATAAGAGGGATCTTGGAACTTATAAATTATGTAACGAAATAAAATTAACAACAAGGTAAATATGCAGTCATTACTGCTGTAACATAAACTTGTGAATAGCAAAATTTTACCAGCTTCAGCCAAAAGGTGGAAACCTCAGTAAATCTCATTTTGATGAAAATATTAAAATGATAATAGATGTTTCATGATGGTGGAGAAACGGAGTTTTTAAGCAAGATGACAATGTCCACAAAACCCACAAATTTGGAATGCTACATTTCTTTTAAAGAAATGCTTTAATTGCTTAATTTCATGCCAAACTAGAAATCAAAATTTGCGTGTATTTCACATTTGCAACACTGACAGGTTTTCCCCAAGATACACTTCAACACTTCAAACAACAGCACAGTACTTAAAGTTGTAGAAATAAGTATAAATTTTGTGAAACAAAATGTGTGAGCAATCAATTGTTGCTGGTGTAGTTCAGTGAGTGCATCCACAGCAAAAGGGTTTCCACACATTTTCAAAAGCCATTTTCCATACATTTTCAATACTAAATGAAAAAACTTTAATACCATGACTTATCTTCATTTTTCCAATATTTTATTCGTGGAACACAAGACAAAAATCAGATTTCCAAAGCTGTAATCAGTAGTAATAAACAAATATTGAATAAAGAAATGGCTGGATTTGGAATTTCCATACTTTATCAATACTTCAAGAACATTTTGGCCAAATTCAATATTTTTCTGTTAAAAAACTTTTTCAATACTTTTAATATTACATGGTAACCCTGAGCAACAGGAATCAAGTTCAAGGTTTAATCAAGAACTTTTCAAATTAGAAACTATTTTGCAATGTCTCATTTAATCCATGCCCATGTAGCATGACCTTTTGTCCTGACTAAGACATTTATCTAATTATTGCTCTGTTGTACTTAGGTTATGCTTATGTGTAGATATAAGCGAAGTTAATTATATTACTACATAACAACATAGAAATTGTTGGAAGCATTAAATCTACGTAATATGTAACACTCCAGCAAACAACAAAACCAACAAGAAAACCTTTTCGTTCATTTGAAGAAATAAAAGATGCAGCCGTTTTGTTCTTTTGTAGGTCATATTCTTTTTGCTTCTCCAATAATTCAGCTTTCAAGTTCAGCATTATAATATGCAGTCTAAAGTGAAAAGCAAGGAGAGCTAAGACAAAGGTGTGTGAAGTATGAAACAAGAATTTTTTAAATTTTGTGTGCTATCTTTAATTGAGCTAATTCAGAAAACTTACAAAAAAAAATTTTGTGTTGCAAGCAAAATATGTTCAAAGTAAAACAGTTTTTAAATCACAATTGACATTAAGATTATATCGATTGATGTAGACATATTTTGGTTTTCATTGCAGCACCAATGTTATGGCATAAGGCATACCCACTCTTTTTTAATTTCACTTTCAAGTGAAACCATGCACTAAAATTCAATAGGTTATTAAACAGCTCACATACAATTTGTTGAATCATTAACACTTTGGCGTCCGCTAGGATTCGAGGATTTTCGGAAAAAAATGCCTAAACGCACGTGGCTTTGCACGGGAATTTCTCCAGTCCAGTATGCTCTACATACCCTGGAAAAGTCTCAAAAGACTCGGCAAGTCTTCTAGTCTACACTCGAAAAAAATTTTTTTGCTTGGGGAGTATGGTTTTTTTGTGAGTGACGTCATAAGTGGAGGGCTTTTAAGTCACCTTGGCCCACTTTGCCTGGCCCTGGGCGCCAACCGTTAGGTGGTAGTTTTTACTGGATTCTAGGCTACAATCCGAGTCTTTTGATACTTTG
>JGI24021J15306_10010520_pt1 | contig 11482 bp, 11 predicted proteins | sample Ectturendosymbi1_FD_15306 | JGI IMG/M metagenome (IMG submission 15306)
TACATTATAAAAAAAAAAAAATGATTTAAATCCAAAACGTCAGATTGAAAAAAAATCATGATTTTTATCAACCCTGAAGTGATTGAAATGTCTGCAAAGCCTTTAACCCTTCCACAGACCCCTTCAGGGATTCACGTATACCAGGGTAAGAACCACTATCCCAGAATCTACCTTGATAGTTTTCAACCTGTTTGCAGGACCGCGACCTATTACCGCAACCCCATATAACCAACCGACCCCTATCCACGACTTTTTTCGTCCAATCGCAATGAACGTGTTAGGACTGGTTTCTATCATGCGCAATATTGTCTTGTGCTTTGATTATTGTCTTGAGTCAACGTAGCTATAAAGCGCCCTGAAACCGTACCTACCGGGCTGAATCGATCACCACAGGCAGTCAGAAAATTTTCACCATAAAAATCTTTGCTATAGAAATTGAATTTGGTTGAAGGAAATGAGTGTTTTGCAGCTGCAATAAGCACGCTGCTCTCGAGCGTGAAGGATTGTCGCGAAAACACGACACGTGCTTCCCAACGTGAATCCAAGCGTACATTATTGTCATGGGCATCCGCAGAAATTTTTCCAGGGCGGGGCAACGTCGACATTTCGCTCATCCTTTTTCAGGTTGCGCACGATGTAACGCAAATGGACATTCACAAAACGTTTTGTGCACTTTCTACATCACAAAGGAATTTTCCCAAGAAAGCACGCGCTCCGTTCGCATTTTTTTGAAATCGTATTCAGGTTGAGTTGTGTTCGAGTTTGCGAAAAGGTTGTGCTTTTTGTCCTCCTTTGCAGCTTTTGCTGAATTGGGGCACCATCCAATGTCATTATGATTGAGAACTGCAGACAACTGAGTCTGAACTGGACTTCAACTATCCACAACTGCGTTTGTGGTGCTCACATTAGTCTGTGCGGGCTGAACCTCACTTCTCAAAATTTAGTGAGCCATCAGAAATGCTTTCTTTTCATAAACTGCTTAATATCTATTTTTCGAGCACTTTCTACAAATAAATCATAATTTCAGAATAATCAACGACCAGAACATCAGTAGCGGTTAAAAAACACGAAAGTTGGACACTCTCGCAAAACTCTTTCAGTCAATGAGAAGTAGACCTGCAAGTTGACAACGACTATCGGACAAGTAACTAAAGTTAGAACACCACGCAAGCTTTTAAAAAATTGCGCAGGTGAATTATGAAAACTCGCCCCAGGAAATACAGCTTTGCACTTGCTCACTCAGAAGTCAGAACCGAATCTTATGTATATTTCCACAGCCCTGCATACATAACCACCACGCAGTGTGTTAAAAGAAGACTACATAAGCGTGGTTTGATGAAGTCAATGTGGTCCAACTACAGGCCCGAGGGCCACATGTGGCCCGCCACAGCGTTTTAGGTGGCCCGCGGAAGCATTCAGAAAAAACTTCAAATTTGAAATTTGCTGAAAAGCGTATGAGGTTACATTTGTTTCGTTGAATTGCTTTCGCTGGACAAAGTGCATCTGCACAAGCACAATGAATACTTCCTTTTCTGTGTACCATTATTGCTTTTGTTTTATTTATTTTACAATCAAATTAGAAGGTACGGCCCTCCCCTAACCCTCCGCTGGGGCACCTGACTGTATGACCTCTGTTTTTTCGGTGACCCGGCGTTCGTCGTCTTGAAGAGTTCATCTTGCGCAATGAACTCAATACCTCCAAATAAATCTGTCTATATCTATCAGCTAAACGCGACCTTCTCAAAGTAGCCATCAAACCAAATTGATACCCCGTATCTGCAATTAGGCAATTTTAATTACTGTGCAGTAGAAAAAAGAACAAGCACAACATATTTTATTAAAAAGGTAGGCTGCCAGGACCGTGAACTTGGCTCTTGTGCAGTGTGGGTCTTACCGGCAAATAAAACGATCATTGCAATAATTAAATCAATTAATCGAAATTGAGCTGCTGACTTCATGTTTTCTAGAAAATTTAGGTTCTTAGGCCTAATTTCCAGGGGGGGAAATGCCCGTTTTGCCCCCGCTGCGGACGCCCATGATTATTGTTTAATGTCTTCACACCCGCACATGAAAGAGTACAACTTGCGCATACGTGGCGTTAACAAGAACACAACGATAGATGAAAGGACACAAGCACAGATATGTGGTGGCAGCAAAAAACAAACGTATAGATGGCGTTACCACGGTTAATTTGATGTTTAGCACCGCTGCATAGCACTGTAAAGAGGCTTTAAGTTGACCGATAGGGATTTTTAAAGGAAAATATTAGGTACCCGATATCGACCTGTTGGGAACCGATTTCTCTGATTCTTGGGACCCGATGGTAATTCTCGCTGATTCTAGGGATCCGAATCGAGTCCCTAAAACACCTTAAAAACCCTGATATAAATAAAAGGGAAGAGCAGAGAGCACACAAGCTGCGTCGGCGAATACGGTTCTGCTGCTTCGGTGTTGGCAATGTTTATTTTCAAAACAATTGGTGTTTTAGCCTACGTTTCTCAATGCATAAGGTTAGCATTTGGGTGAAAACTTGGTAAACGTTTTGATATTATTCTAACTGATCAATATTATGTGCGTAGGAACTGATGGGATAATCATCGTTGACACAACGGAGAATCGCGTGAGCGCGGAGGAAGCATTTGCCGATCTACGGAAAGTAACAAAAAAGCCATTAAGAGCAGTGGTCGTGACTCACTTTCACTTAGGTTAAAATAAAATTTTTCTTGGACAACTCGAATAACTAAATGTTGTCAAAAGTATGTGGAGTACATCTGGGGTTCTAATCTATTCATAAAAAGTTGCGTAACTTTAAGGTGAAAATGTGCTAGTTGTGCCCTGGCAAAATTGTGCTTCTTTTGTTCAGGTGAAGTTTTTTGTGTTTAATGGTAAAATTTGTTATATTTAACAGTTGGTTTTAATCCACGTATGCGTTTAATTTATACAGTGGTTGGTTTTAATTTAAGAGAGATGTGTACAAATGTGCTTGTTTTGCAATCGTGTAATAGAACTCGAAAAAGTGCGTCGACTACAAACATGTATTACAAACTGACATTCAGAAACACTACTGAAGAACCTGACATGCAGTTAAAAATCTTACTACATGTTACAGAAACAGGGTGTCTTTTTTACTAATACTCCAGCAGCGTAAAAATGTGTTGCCCGATATGAGATATAAGAATATTTATTTTGTGTTTAGATCACATTAATGGGTTGAAGCGTGTGCTGGATTTGGCAAACTCAGACGACGTTAAGATATTCATGCATTCAAGTACTATGCGAATTATGAATGACTGGAGTAAGTCTTGCCGCATTGACTGCTTTTGTGCATTACTTCGTCAGAGTATGTAGCAAGATCACCTAATGACTTTAAAAGTAAGTTACTGTAGTACCGAAGACTATGCAGCAGTGTATGTACGAAAATGGTCTATAAGTGTTGAGGCGACGAGTAACGAGCTTTCTGTAATCAAATACGAAAAGCTGTTGTTGTAATAAAACTTTCCGACGAAATAAATCTCCAAATAAACTGTGATGCAACGATTGAAATTCGTAAAAGCGTGCATCGGAATGAATACATATGCTCAGTGGCGTAGCGAGGCTAAGTGCCGCCCGGGACCGACCATAAAAGTGCTGCCCTTTCCACCCCTCAAATTTGCTGACAAAAATTTCAAATGGAAGTTCATGTTTCGTGCTTATTTAAAAAGATAATAAAGCATCTTCAAAATCGCAATCAAACACTAAGAAACTGAAAAGTGTCTTTTTTTTGATTGTCGATTATTATTCTTGCTTTTTCTGCTTGTTGCCACCTTTCTCATCATTAATAATTCTATTTTTTGCTTTCTTTGCATAGGCATATATGAACCCCACATGTTTCGTCAAAGTTTCCTCCCTGTTGGTGTTTAAATCTCCGGTAAGCTCACCGCATGACATTTTAATAGTTTACTCATTCCAGGGGATCAAACGTAAAAAATAAGGGATTTGATGGCGGCATACCTATTTTGCAAATGTAAACATTTATGTATGTTAAAATTTCGTGCAGTATCCCCGTCTTTAACAAAAAATAGTGTATATACTGCGTGTATCAGGCTATATAATCAATCTGATAATATGATCTCGGTGATGTAAAGAACGTTTCATTGTTCATTTAACGTTTCAGTAGTGGTTTCATCCTCTTAGAATATATAGAAGACTTCAAACGTTAGCTCTGTGGGCACTTGCCCTGAGCCCTCTATTTGTGCAGGGACACATTTTGAAAAAATATTTTCAACAGGTATAAAACAGGCTATGGTTGAGAAGCGCTTGCTTGCAGTCTTCATCGCGCACTTGGTCTAGCTGTTGTGTTGGACCACTTCCAATTACACGTGCATAGTGTTATTCCTTGCCTTTGTTCGAAGGTTTTTAGTTGGGAGACTACGTTTGCGCAGGAGGGACTGACATTCTAAAATTTGACAAAAAATCCACTGATTCATAGTGTTTTATACTTCAATTTTGGGGGACTTGTAGCTCTTTCAGGGGGCTAAGCCCACCAAAACCCCCGTGGCGACGGGACTGGTTACCAGCAGACGTCTATTTCGAAAACTGTATTACCAAACTATGCCAGCTGGGACATAGGCCTTTTGGATGCTGAGCAGTGATTACAACAACGTCTTATGTTCGACGGTTATTGTGATGAACAAGTTTATTCAGTGCAGCCATTGCCAAGCTGCACAACAATTTCGATTAACACTCTTTTTGATAAAAGCGTTAACTACAATCATATCTAAACATATCCTTTACCCTTACGTTAGATTTTCAGGCTAAGGTTCTTGCCTCAAATTCATCAAAATGAGAGCAATAACTTTTTCTATGACTACCAATGTTTAAAGTGCACCGTTGAACAAAGGCGACTTAAGGAAAACCACGTTGCCTATCGGCTGGCTCTTATTCACTCCACTTGCAGTTGAAACATACAATCTGACCTCAAAGTTATCCACGAAAATACACCACAACTGCACTACCCAGCCTCAAGAACGTCATTTTCTGGCACCATTACGTCATGCAGAAAAACAGCCGTTGTATTGAAACTGAGAAAAGTTATCTTTGCAAAGTTCTTCACTTCAACAGCCAAAACTTAATGTTGATAGACCCACCTAATGACTGGGCTACAGCTTGTGGCAGTTATTGAAAATATCCCACTGAACATTAAAAAATAGCATGAGATGTGCCAAGAAATGCTTTTTCATAATTTTGGCGACAGCAACTAGCGGCATGCCAGCGCCTGAAATATGGTTCTTACCGGGGCAGTTTAGGCTAACGAACTTGCCCTAAGAGAACCACGGCGAGTCACTCAGTGTTTGCGAATTGGACACACAATCTTCCAACTGAGAGGCGGACACTACCACTGGACTATCGCCGCCCCAGCGAAATCTTCATCGCCAATGCCTAGGTGTCATAGGAGATGATATGATAATGCATTTGGGAGAAACCAACGATACGAGAAAAAGGATTAAGCTAGCCTTGACTATTTACCGTGATTGCATGCAAAAACTTTTTATGAGATTTTGGGAGTAGGGGCAATATAAATCAAACAACTGGGGCCCTAACGTTTTTCGTCTGCGGTCGAATGTCATCTCTTTCCTTTGCGCAAAGGACGTTTGACTGAGATGGCTGAAATGGCTTTGTCTGGCGAGGAAAGTGCATATAGGGTGCGCAGGAAAATTGTTCGCCCTCTTGGAAAAATGTTTTATGAATGAATTTATTTGCAAGCAGACACGAAGTCCATAGTACAAACATGCACTCCCTGCACAACGCAGGTTGACAAAAACAGACAAAACAGAACGTTTCACAACGGCATTGGAGACTAAATCGCAGGGTTACAGACAATTCCTTAATAGAACGTTTTACAACGGCGTTGGAGGCAGAACCACAGGGTTACAGACACATTCTTAACACTAAATGGTCAAGGCCAGGTAAAGTACGAATGCGCTGTGGCATGACACACCCTCAAACGAAAAAACACTGCAATCTTCGAGCACTCAGGCACGAAGTAAAATGCCCCCTCAAACAAAAAAACACTGCAATGTTCGAGCACTCAGTCACAAAGTAAAATGCGATTGTAGTGTTCACAGAATAAGGACGAATATAAAGTATAAAAAATCAGACTGCATCAAAACACGCAACCGTACGTTGTTAGAGTTCCTGCATCTTCGAAAAACAGGTACACATTTTTTTTAATACAGCCTCAAAGGTAGGAATGTTGCATTGAACCTGATGACTACTAACACTCGCTCTCCAGGGTAGGTTGTACAGAGCTCTGCATCCAAAGTTATAGGCCATACGCAATCTCTGCATGCATGACTTTTTGAAATTACACCATAATTGTGATGCATACATGGGCGTACACAAACGAGAAGTATATTTTTAACTGCAATTGAACATCGGGAAAAAGAGGCTCGCAGCTTGTTTGCGGCACAATATTGATATCGCAGTTGTCTCTGAATGTTTTTGTCATCTGAGAGCTCAGTTTTCAGTACAATCCCCAAATATTTGTGTTTAACAGCTTTTACATTTTGACCACCCAGTGTCTGTAATGGGGTGACTGTGCTTCTTTTTGCACTATTAGCCTTAAACGTCATACAAACAGTTTTGCTGCAGTTGAAAATAATTCCATGCGATTCTGCATAAGCCTGACTCACATCTGGTATACTTTGCAACACACGTACACTTGGACAAAACACTCAAATACAATGACGATGAGCGAATGAAGTTATAGCTGGTGGCGCTGTTTGAGTGTTTTGCTCCTCCTTCCAGTGTTGATTGTGTTTATCAACTATTAACACCTACTCTATAACTTTTGAACAAGTTTGATGTGAAAGGACGTGTTCTTGTCATCGTGTGGTATAACCAACATTTAATTCATGACGAAGCAATAATTTTGTATGCCTGTGAATATGGATCCCATATTTAAGAGCGGCATTTATTTTTTCGCGTATATTATAATCTACAACTTGTTTCGTAAACAACGTGACCTCTGAGGTGTTATGGTTGTGGATTGAGGTGAGCTATGGGGAGGAAACAATAGTAACGGTCAAACAGGCCAACTTTGGGGACATGGCTATAATGGTGGTGAAAAAAAAATGCTTTGTGTCATTTGAATAAGCTGGTTGCTAAGTTTCACACACGTATCAGAGAAGATTCTTCAAAATTTATTACATTCAACATCTTATTTTGTGTAACAGAATGGCATCTGCTTTATAGTGCTTACAAAAGATGCAAACTCTCGAAGGGCAAATCGTCAATTCGGACCGACTCTGAAACCTGGCAGTGAGCACATTAACTCTGGCATTGGATATCGACTCGTTTTAAACTCTGATGGTTTCGTGGATCCCGTTCACCCCACTCACACTTACGACAACACCGCTACGTACACTGTAGCAGGTCAGTGATCGGTATTTAGTTCCTGTATATGATGAAAACGGTGAAGTCACGAAAATGACTGAAATTTATCAAAGTGCCAAAAACACTTCGCGTTTTCGATGCAAAATTGATGCAACAACGCAAGCATCACTCTTCAATTAAAAACTTTATACATTCAAAAGTGTGATTGAACGTGGCGCATGGTTTCAGATCTTCAAACAAAAATGCCTGAACACGACTGAAACGGAACAAAACTGCAGTTCAGTAACAGATCTTCAAATTGGCAAAATATTTAAACTAGCACCAAGCGGTTACTGTTCATGTAATCACGCATTCACGCGTGGTGTTGGTCTCATTGAAGTGGGTCACAGGTTGAGAACGTCGCTGCAGGCAAGAAAAATTGCTGTACGTCAACCGTTTTGTCACATCGTTTTGATCTGAGTCAACGTCGTGTGCAGTGGAAAGATCTGAAAGAAACCTTAACGTTTGTTGTTCACGTCTTGTACTAGGAAGTAACATTCTGATAAATGCTGATGACATCAAACACACCAATTCATTTGTTTGCAAACTTTAAAAATTCTTGACCTTGTGTGCAACAAGATCACTTCCAGTCATCAATGAAAGAAGGATTAACTAGAAAGATAAAACCCTAAATCTTGGGTTTAACGATCACTGTTGACTCTGCCAACATATATAGAACATTCTCAATGAAAAATCTTCCCGTAGTCTCTGATTTTTGCGATCAAATCGTAAAAATTAATGATTTTTTTTAGGTATAACGTTCCAGCTTCTGCACACACCAGGAGAAACAGATGACCAAACCACCATCTGGATCCCAGAAAAACGTCTTGTTCTTCCTGCTGATAACATCTACGAAGCGTTTCCCAATCTCTACGCCGTACGAGGCACAACACCTCGGAGCTGCAGAAAGTGGTTCCAAAGTTTGGACAAGGTTCGTGAGTTGAAGGCCGAGTATATGGTGCCTTCTCACACCCGACCGATTGTTGGAGAGCAAAAAATATACGACACAGTTACGTATTATCGCGACGCAATTCAATTCGTGCATGATCAAACTATCAGACTCATGAACAAGGGCCTCACAGCAGATGAGATTGTTGATCGCGTGAAACTTCCGGTCACTCTTGCGTCTCACCCATTCTTGCAGGAGTTCTACGGAACAGTGGCTTGGTCAGTTCGAGGAGTTTACGACTCTGTTTTTGGATGGTTTGACGGTGATCCTGTAAACTTGTTTCCGCTAACCAGACGTAAGCGAGCAGAGAGATGGTCGAGAACGCTTGGTGCCGAGGGTGTAGAAAAACTTCTTGATGAGATTAGACGAAGTTTGTCATCGTCTCTTGATCATCAAAAAGTGACTGGATCTCACTTAGTGGATGAACTGCAGTGGTCTTTAGAGCTTTCATCAATGGTGCTTGAGCTTGACGACAAGGCGAGCTACGATGAAATGAAAGAAGCCAAAAAGTTAAAAGTTGAATCTCTCAGAGCACTTGCTACCACGTGTGTGAGCGCGAACGCAAGAAACTACTACCTTACTTGCGCAAGGGAAGTGGAACTCGTCAAAGAGCCTGAAGTAATGAAAGGTTTGGTGATAAACAGTGCAATGAGATCCGACATGGACGTCGTCATGACTGCTATGCTGCACCGCGTCATTGCTGAACGCTGCGATGCGACGACGTTGATAACCGTTGTTATTGCATTTACCGACATGGGCAAATGGTATCGATACGCTCTCAGGAACTGTGTCGTGGAATTGACATCCGGACACTCTGGTGCTACCCCCACATTTGACGTAAAATTAACGCTGACGTCGCAACTATGGAGGGAGGTGGTGACCCAGCAACAATCTACGCTCACCGCCTATGCAGCCGGGCGCATTGCAATGCAGGGAAGCGTTCTGACGTTGAAAAACTTCATGAGTGTATTCGACACAAGCATATAGCATCGCAGCATGAATTGCGACTTGCTATCTGAAAAGAGCAAATCAAAACGATTGCTTCCCGATTGACGCAGCATGTGAAGCGATAGCGACTCACTTATAACGTTTTCATCTTTAGATCAACCGTGATTTCAGTTACAAAGCAATATTTTGCGACAATTGCTGCCATTCGTATATCAGGCGTTCTTTGAAGTTTTTCGTTTAAACCTGCCACAACAACGTTCAGTTTTTCAGTTCTGACGTTTTCAGTTCAATTGCGCCCTGTATTATTTTATTGATAAACTTAGCGCTGGACCAGAAGAGCTGCAAGGACTTGTGACGATGCAAGGGCTTGTTCTTTACTTTAGTGTAGTAGTGAACCGAACCTTTCAATGAATGCAATCTTCGTAAATTCATCACTTTTTTTACACTCTGCCAGGTTATTGGTTGTGGTATCATTCGCGCAAATCGCCTTATAATTATGCTCCACTTACTCCTCGAGAAAATGCAGAGACTGATATTCTTTTGTAAAAAAGCATTTCCGTGCCTCGTTTACTCAGGAAGTTCAACTTTGGAAAGGCATTCCTGATTGCAATTTCTAGCATTTTCGGAAGCATGCAATATGTTTATTTATAAGAAAAAAGCCTACTCCTGCAGCGTTTGAAATGAATGCAATACTTTCAAGCGACATCGTTTTCTTCAGCTTGCATTATTCGGCTTAAACATGATTCTGCACGAATGTCAGCACGGATCGTATTATGGACAATAAACTTTTGTTGATTTTTACAATTGAGAGATTTCCTGAACAAAGCAAACAAGAGCTCTTGACCCTCCACCAATATATGGTCGCAATCCCAACGCTGTCGCTTGCAAGCAAAAAGCCATTGTTTGCTAAGTACGTCATTAATGGCAAACGGCTAAGACACCGGGGCGGATCCAGCCAATAAGTTTAGGGGGGTGAGATTTCAGTAATATATGGCAGTCAAGTCTCAATACGGGTTCACTACTGTAAGAGAGATGAAGTATAGTTCACAACACTGCTGTGACAAAACAGTGGACTGCACGATGGCCTTGTATCGCGAATGCTGTCATCCGAATTGTACGAAATCATGATGAAAGTTACTTTCGTACATTTTGGTGTGGGGGCGATCGCCCCCTCTGGATCCACCCCTGAGCAAAGTTGGCTCTCGCGTAAGTACTGATAAACCCGACTAGATGTTTGTGCATTTTGGTCGCGGTCATTTGGTTTAATGTCAACCGAACCACACGGAACTGAGGGTAAAGTACATTTGTTTTTGAGTGCCTACCGTCACTCACACAGCACAGTTGCCTATAGCTTACTGCTCAGCAACGTTCAGAGGATCCACAACTTTCCATCACGGTTTCCTTCACACAAGGCACTGGGAGCTGTTGATCGTAAGTTGACTTCGACATTTTTCAGCGTACATGGTCACAGTGTTTTTTAAGCCGTTTTTGGGTGTGAACATGACACCCTAAAATTTTGCCATGACACCCTAAATTCTGAAGCCAAGATACGGTTTTGCCTTGTATTGAAGTAAAACGATCTGAGGAAAGCATGTTTTCCTGCAGGTGGCTAGTACACCAGACGACTGCAATGTTATAAGCCTACACAATTTTCCAGCGCAAAGTTGGAAACGAAAATTGTAAGTGGTTTTCTGTGCATTATCATGCGCAGGGGGGGGTTAAGGGGGCTAGACCCCCGTAATGGAAATCGCCTAAACACAAATTTCTCACTGACATTTGTTAAAACGCAAATCAATTCAGCACATGCATACAAAGCTATATCAAGATTTCGATTATAACTAGTGGTGTAGTGATCTGCTACCTTGTTACGTTACGAGTGTTACACTTCAATTGCAATAAACAAATCGTGCTAAGACTATAGGAAACCCTCGCTGAATGTCGCTGTTCGATAAAGACGTTTGCGATTCATGAGTCATAATGGCATTGAGAGAAACCGGTTCATACATTCTATGACGTAAAAACTCTGCACGTGTTGCGCAATGCGATACGATTGGAGTTGTTCCTTGCAAAAGAAAGAATTGGATATATTTGCAGTGATTGAGCTCATTGATGGTGTGCTGGATATTCTCCGACAAAACAGAAGCAATTGCGAAAACGTTTTTCATAAAATAT
>JGI24021J15306_10010523_pt1 | contig 11481 bp, 6 predicted proteins | sample Ectturendosymbi1_FD_15306 | JGI IMG/M metagenome (IMG submission 15306)
CAATAGTTGGCATGCGGCTTGACCAACCGTAATAGTGAGATTCATGGAAACTCGTTGGAAGACCCTGGTGTTATTACCACGAAAGTGGAATGAAACTAAATTTCGTGAATAATAATTAAGAAATACATTTTTGACGAAGTTTATTCTAAATGATCACATACCGGCCATTGACTCTATGCGCACCACAGTTTTTTGGAGGCCCCCTTGAATCTTGAGGCCCAAGGCTTCTGCCTATAGGTAAATCCGACCCTGAGTCTACACGTACTCACTACATTCACTGAGTAAGTTNTTTCAATTCATAAACATCAAAACTTTATTCTGAACTCCCTCGATATCCGAGCAAAAACAGTCACAATGNAACTAATGAAAAGGGCAGCAATATTCCCTCTCAGGTGCGCCACTGCGCAGTAACGCCAAAATCATGATTAATTTTTGGCAAAAGTAGAACGCTTTCTGACCATGTTGCACAGCTAAAATTCGGCAATAAACCTTAAAAAGTGTACACTGTATTTATTNGATTGTAAACCGCCGCTTNCAATCAAGGANAATCGAGGGCGACTTGCATTTTTTTCTTGAGCTTATCGAAAGGTCTAGATCAGGGGCTAAAAGACTTGGACCGCATGTGGCCCCCGAGTGCATTTTGTGCGGGCAGCAATGCTTTTCGGGAATTTTCAGATAATTATAGTTTAAGTTATTTAGGTTATTTACCCGTATTTAAAAGTGCTCGGCTAGGGAGTGAACAAGTTCCTTTGAAAGGAACGTTGAGACGGCTAGAAATGATTTGCCTTGAACTCATATAACACCTTGCTCAGGAAATAAGATGTAAAAGCTGCTTCTAGCAAAGTTCAGGTACCACCATTGTTGCGTCAGCGTCATAATACAAACCTACAAGAAATTCCTACCGGAACGCCGTACCGGCAATAATTCTTTTACCGGAACGGCTTTCCGGGCCGTTCCGGCTTACTTTCACCTCTGGTCATCTGCACAATGAACATGCCACTGATTAATGTGTTATCTCTGCTGTCAACAATCGAACACTTGGATCTATAAAGAATCTTTTTACCTCACCTTGCTCCAAACTTTTTGGACACTCATTTGCAGTTGTAAATTGATTGCAAGTGTAGGTGGAACAGTGCATTGACGTACGGTTGTAAGAAAAAGCTATCCACATTTCCTGAGAGAGTTCGGCGCAGGTGTTGTTTGCTCAATTTTCAGAACAAAAGGCGTATGCCATTTTTGTCTCTGAAAAATATACACACAATTTTTAATAAAAAAGTAAAACTGTCTTCAAAACAGCAACATTACCTAGTTTGGCAATCGTTTTACGTCACCTTCTTACAAGAAAATATTTGTTCTAACACCAATAAAACGTTTATGGCAAGGATTGCAACAACTTTTGCTAAGCGATTTCAGCAAGCTCATATAAGATGTATATTGCACCTCTACAATTCGACGAGAAGCGTGCAGTGTATACGCTTACGCAACCAAAAATGAAACGTCAACAATAGGACGCAACAAAGAATTCACAATCCGTTTAAGATGTTTCTGAATTGGGACGTTTCGGGTGCTTAAAATATAATATACATAAATCAGTGTACTTTTCAGTCATCATAGCACATAAATGCATTGTACCTCAACAGTCAAATGGAAAGAGTTGTCTTGCCACACATTTTACATATTAGTCTGCACAAATTTTCAAAGCATACTTTCCGTGACATTTGCGACGATATAGAAGGTGGCAAAGCCGCAGTCTAATAAACAAGAACATGACTCTCCTCGAGTGGTATCCATAACAATTTCACCATTTATGGAATAGCGTGATCCGCTGTAACATGCACGGAAATATTCTAGAAGTTGAGCTGACATTAAGCGTGTTTGCCAATACAAGCAAGTTTTTGAATAAGTTCGTAGATGATGTTTTGTGCTATAGTAGTAAAACTCAGGGAAACATTACTCACACCGAAAAATACAAGATAAAACGTGAATGTTTGGTCTTTTCTTTCCCTCAGAATCGGACAGAAATTAGAATGGTGAAACCACTTGGAAGCTTTGCTGAAACACGGAAGCATATGCAAATAGGAAAAACAATGGCGAATATGTACATTGAGGTTTACATCTATTTGCTCATCATAGCACACACGCGAGCCTTGCCACTCCTGCTCGGTAGATACGCACTGCAGCCATGAAGTTTCAGTTTTGTGAGAAAGGGGACAACAGACGTTTCGCAACAGATGTTTCACAATAGGTTTTCATAGAGTTTGGTCAAGAAAACATCCAAAACAGAAGTAAATTTCAATAAACCAATGGAAAGAAATCCGTTGGATGAACGTGAGAAGACTGACCCTCTTCTTGGGCAGGAGTTGCCGAGACGGACGGAACAAGCAAAAACAACTTCATAAGTTCATAAACAATGACCAACATCTTCTCTTTGTGACACAAAGTTTTCATGATCTCGCTTTAGGTACATTAAGGTCAATGTCGTTAAATCGGAAACCTACAATCAAAATAGTCACCTGCACCACGCATTTGCGTCACGAAAATTTTGCTCAAACACGCAGAAGCCTTGGGCAGCATTTGGCACACATTTATGAATCAAAACATGTTTTGAAAATATGATATAGCAAAATTTAGCAAACATTGTTTCGTTTCATACGTGTGCATCGTTTTTAATACTTTGAGAAAAGCAGTGCAACAGAAACTCGTACTCTAGATTATTATTCTTTTCAACAGTTTGTAGTTAATTGACTTCAAAAACTGTGAAATNAACTCAGTTCAAACAATTACATTTTTAACTATTTNAAATGAGATGATTTTTAAGTGTCAAGTTGAATCTCTCATTTGCGTGACTGAAGATGCGTCACTGTCTCNAAATNCATTTCCTAACACAACAATTTGCGATCAGATTCGACCGTGTCACTCTTGTGGTGTNTTCATGCTGAAACATGGATATGTGCAGATAGAATCACAGCAATATTATGAAAGCAGTGCCAGGCNGGGTCATTCCACGCAGGCTTAACAGCCATATTTGGTGGTTTTCATTCCCTCGGAGTAAATCTGAAAACTTAAGTTCGTATCCGAGTAGTCTTAACTAGTTACAGTAATTGCAACCAACTCTTTTTGTTCGAGAGCCTGCGCTCATCAGATGCTATCTTTGATTTAGAAGCTGGACTTGTAATCAACTTTCCGATTTTGCGATGAGCTCTGCCACAAAAATTTGCATGTCTGAATCGTAGTACTCTCGGCTAAGGAATATAACGATGAATTCAAAGGCTGTGCTTTCAACGTCGTGTTGCGTTAGTGAAAATTTTTTAATTGAAAAGTATTTTCAAACCCAAATAAGGTTTATAGATATTTATATGGCTGCGATGTAGGCCTTCTTTTCAAAAGACACTTACTAAAAGGATTTGAAGAAAGTAGCATGCATTAGCACAAAACGCCAGTGTCGTTTCAGTAGATTAGTTTCGCATTTGGTTGTTATTATGAGATATATGTGGTTTGTAAGATGCTATTTAATCGTTCACCTTAATGCGCATTTTTTGCTTTTATTTTTTGTTTTGAACTCATATTTTTTGCCTCGCCTGTACTATGAAAATTTGACCGTCATCAGTTAGGCTGGACTTGATTTTAGTGACTGTTTTGGCCTTTTTGTTCCAAACTGTGCTGTTTGTTTACGCTTTGTCAATTGAACTGCGTTATTTATTACATACTTACAGAGCAAGCATGACTTGACTATTCAGAGACGCCTATTGCATAGTTGATACTACCATGAATTTTGTAAGAGAGCTTTCAATAAGGCTAGTGAATCAAGAACCAAATTGATCAAACTTTCCAGCTTCCTGTACGGTCTTGTAAATAGGAGGCTTGAACTTCCATTTGGGGTTAGTCTCCAAGAGCTCAGTAGCTACGGACACGATTATTTTAATCGTGCGGATTTAAAAAATAACTTTGCCAGACCAACTGAGAAAGTCATATTACAAAAAATCGGAAAAGATGCGGTTACTCATTTCGAAAACAACCACGACATCACTAGAATTTTCTCCTGCATTGTATCCAAACAGATAAACAAATATACAACGGGAATGCCAGATCCTTCAACGGTTCTGCTTCTCCTGCCATTCAATTTCATTAAGCAACACCAATGCTCCAACCCATCAAAACACTGCAGAATTTTATTTAGGTGAATTTTCAGACCAGGGGCAGATCCTGGGGGGGGGCAATTGGGGCGATCGCCCCCCTTAAAACCTACAAAAATAACTTTATTCATCGTCATTTTGCACAATGCAAAAAACAACATTTGCGATATAAGGCCATTTTGACGTCCATTGTTATGTCACAGAAGTGTTGTGAAGTATACTTCATCTGTCTTACAATAGTGAACCCATAATGAGACTTGACTGCCAAATATTACTGAAATCGCCCCCCACTAAACTTACTGGCTGGATCCGCCCCTGCGTCAGACAACGATATTGACATCAGCTCCCACTTTTCCGATTCTATTTTCCTTATTACGGGTTCGTATAAAAGTCTCACGTCATTTTCCTTCCACGTATTGCCTATCGATATGCGAACGCATCCACAACCACCATTATAACTTTCGCGGCTGGCGCGGCTGTCTGGAGTCTCTAATGACCTCTAATACTTCAGTGAACTATTACACCTGTCTATCCATAGGTAGATTATCCAAAACCCCTAATCTTGTCTTTGTGTAAGAAGCGAAGGAATAAAGTATTTATGGTGTCCACCAGCAACTCAAAATAAACTATAGTTCTCACTTCGTTACTCAAGTGACAGAATCACTCATCCCAACCAAGGTAATATTTGCGAGGTTATGAATGTTCCAAGGCACTATATTCCAATATTACGTAACATTTATACCCGTCTGCCGTAAACACCGTGTTATAAGAACACTTCTGCACAATCTTAGGTCAACGAACTTTTGACCGTGAAACATATGTTTAATTTCACCTCGTTTTTGCAACCACCAACATTAGCACATATTGCAGTAGACACGCATCGGTAACAACGATTTTTAACATCTTTTACTGACGCATCCAAGCGTGTGCATAGACTTTTTACCATTTGCAAATCGTTCTTTGGTTTCCACATACTGTGTTTAGAAGTCGTAAACACTCACGGGAGAAATTGGTCATGTCTGAGAAATAAATTACTTCCACTGTTTGTTGTATAGCGGTTCCTTCACGCTTTTTTGAAATTGCAACCGAATACTTAGATGCAAGTCTGACATATTATATCTTAAACAAACTTTAATTGCTGAGGCTGCTCAAGACGTCTTGGGCAAACGAAATTCCTTTAAAATGTCGAAGGCATTTTTCGGTTTAAAGCAANCCAGCTATACTAGAAACAAAAGCAACCAATTCAACAATTTCTACTCTAATGACTTCAGTATTTAGAGCAGGGGTTCCCAACCTTTTTTCTTGCCATGTACCCCTTCCGCATTTCGAGAGATGAAAATGTACCCCTTCAGCATTTCACCAGGTAAGCATGTACCCTTCATCATTTTGATAGATGAACATGTACCCCTGCAATTTCTTATGACGAAATATTTTGTCATGATTATTCACGGATATATTTAATAATAAGCATATAATGATTTTTGAAGATAATATTCGCTGATATATGTATTAATATTTGGAAATAAACAATATGTAAATATATTTTCTCTTTTCATGCCAACCTTAAATGTACACCTTCAGATAGGAAAATATACCCCTGGAGGTACATGTACCCCAGGTTGGAAACCCTTGATTTTGATTTAGGGGTTCAGTTGACCAAATCCTTAATGTGAAACAAGTTGACCTAATCCTTAATGCGAAACTCACTTCAAACAATCAAACAATTGAGCTACGAAATCTTGGGAAACAAATTTTAACGAAATGAACATGCCAGCTTGCTTGCTTTCTTTACCTGTCAGGACATTTTAATGTTTGAAACGATCGATATCGACATCAACTACGAATAGCATGGATCCCGACAGCAACTACAACAGATGGAATAGTTGGAAAAGTCCCTGTTCAGAGCCATTTCAGGCTGGTTCACTTGCACATTTCCTATATTGTTTGATATTTGATATTTGATTCTAGATTGAGGACTGGCTTTAAACGCAAAACAATAGAGTATTTGGTACTTGCTCCCCCCGACATTTGTTAATAAGGGATGAAGACAATGTTATTTTTGTCTCTGCCTTGAGTAAATTTTTTGGATTTCTGACAAAGCATTTGATTCATTTAATGAGATATCCGAGAGAGCAAGAACTGAAGCACAAACTTAGTGTTGTGTTTCGAGCTTGGTCGCGAAAAACAAAAACGTCTTCATGCGAATCTTTTAATTTTGCACCGTGAAAATGGTCACAATCCTTCGCCTCATAACACAGTAACATGAAAATCATAATGCACTTTGTTGCAGCGTCATAGTATATGAACAAATGTAAAAGTTTATTTCAACCACACGAAACATAGCTCGTTCATGTAGTTGCACACATTTTCCCCGAAATCCATTCCGACTTCGCTCTTTCTCGACGCCTTCGCCTGGTGCTTACTTTTTTCGCCAGGCCGTAGCACAGCATTCCCAGCAAAGCTAAGCAGCTTATCATGGCAGCCGCGAGCAACGTTGGTATGATCCACGAAATAGAAAGGCCGGTGCCTGGCAAAACAGTACGCAGGAGTTATAAAACTCTAAGTATAGGACCTGTTTTGTCGGTTTCATGAAACATATATCCGTTCCAGTTATATGGAAATTATACACGGCTTTTTGTTTTGACAAACTGCGCGACTTCATTTCATAGCGCGTTTTTATATTTCGTATTAGTGTAATTCTTCAACTAGCTGTTTTGTGCCACGTTGCAGTACTCGTACAAAGAATTTGGCAATTGCAACTTTCAAACAACGAATATCTATGATATTATGCAGTATAACGGTTCAAGGAACCTGACTGTACTGCAAAGGATGTGTGTGTTGAAATTAAGATAGCTTTAGCGCTGTATGTTTCATACGTAGATCTCTGCTAACGATTCACAAAGATTAGATTTTGGGAATTTTGATTTATGTACTCAAAGATAACCAACCAAGACACTGGGTGGTGTGCATAAAGAAGTTCAGAGATATTACGTTCCACGTTTAGAACCTTAATGTTATATAGTTTCAAAAATAAATATTTTTAAACGAGGATTACCTGTTTAACACTTCACATTGCATGACTTGTATCCCCATTAAAAGTCGGGCCAAAAAGGCGACCAATAATTTAATATCCAATATCGCAAAATATAGCAAAAACGGTAATACTATTTCGGATTTTGCGAGTCCAAATGCAAAAAGTTAAGATACACACTTAATGCGTATTTAATAAGGAAATTGCCCTGATTTTATATTTGCAGTTTCAGATATTCTGAAAACTCCTCTCACCCTCTTGTGCTGGTTCCCTTGGTTTCATTTCTGCTTTTCCGTTTTGAACGTGGATTGGACCGCTTATCAAATGCGTTAAACCGGCATAGGTATCTGTTTCTGGGTTTTGTGATGTCACAATTGCGCCTGAATCGCCGCTTACCGCCTCAGCTTCATCGCTTGAGTGGCAAGTCTGAATCACGAAGAAAAAGCATGTTCACAAATCCCATACAAGTGCAGAACAAACAAAGCTTCTCTTTATCCAATTCTTTCACAGACAATCGAAATTTATTGCGAATGAATAAATCTCGACGACAAATGAGAAAAGGTCTTGTCGGGTTTTCAACGCAAAGCACTTTCACGTTATAACACATTAACCAATAGTTTCAGGAATCGTGTGCAATGTTTCGAATATAAAATAAAATATAACGATTCATCATACTGGTCTTGTACTCCTTTCGGAGTGTCACCTTCGCGGCGACCATCAACACTTATTCTGGGTCGTGGAATACACGGCTACTCTCTCAGTGAATGCTGCACTCATGGAAAAGCCGTAGTGGCACTGCGCCACAAGTTTTTTGTACCCATCCGTTAATTCCGAGCATGTGCCTGGGCAGGCCAGATTTTCAAGTCTTCAATGCGAAGCGACTGGGATTCGAATCCGATTGCGGTCGTTTCTGTCCCACTGTTATCGCTCGGTAAATTGAGGCAATTGCTCAGCAAAAAGCGATACTTTCCACTTGCTGGTCAACTAACGAGAATTTCAAAAACAGCTAAGCGATACCTATAGATTTTTGGATGGAAATGGTCTTGGACTACAATAAAAACTTATAGGATTTAACACCTTTCAACAACAGTTCGAAAGTTGTCAGATGTCAGATATTAGATAGGACATACATTTATCTTGTGTCCATGTCAGTGACCCCACACCAGAAGAAGGTAAAGCCTTCCCGTGCTGTAATAGACTTTGCCCAACCACCTTTTGTAATCTAAAGGAAGAGGCGAGCTAGTAAGCGTGTTAAATTTAAAGAAAAAGTATCCAACGTGCCTGCCTCTTGCAATCATCGGTGCATGAACTAACAAAACAATGAACGTAGAACGCTTTGCGTTCTAATATCTCAGGCACTTTGAATTTAAAGTTGCTTCGTCCTTTTATATCTTCTTCACCCACGGACGGCTGCAAACTACTGCCGGGCGCTGCACACCTGGAAAGTCAGAAGCAACAAAACATTAAAAAAGCACAAGGAAACATTGCTCCCGCGCAGATTACGCAGCTCGTACAGGCGGATCAACAATGCGCAAAAGCTTAGGGACATTCATACGTTGAGTAATCAATTTGCCACGGCCATAATCAGAGCGCTCTTTTTCACTGAGCAAGCCATAGGCGATGAGAGATTCGCTGGTGATACATCACTGTCAGTCGTCACTTCAACTTTTTTGGGTGGTGATTTAAGAACAACGTATCAGGAGATCCAATGATTGCGTTCTGAACTTCAGCTAAGAGCTACGATCAGAATCAACCTACTGTTTAGTCGGAATCCGGAAATCGGATGGGAAACTACGAATGCTGATGTGATATTACGAATGCTTCGAGGCGAAGTCATCACCTAATCTTCGAACTATTAATAGTCCCGAAACCTATCAAGCTTGCCTAGTTTAGCACCACTTGCTGATTACCCGATGTCTGACCGTTGCTCTAAAGTTGAAGAGATGGACCCAAATCACATAAACTACTGTCAGTAATAAATTGACACAAAGGATAATTTGTACAGAGCAAAGCAATGCGACATTTATGGAAGCATATATAGAAACATGTCAAAGATCAAGTGTTACTGCTTGTTGTTTTCGTGTTGCTAAACATTTCTAAGTTTCATACCCGTGCTCAATAATATCCAGAGTGCCGTTTCCATCACCAGCATAACTGTAGGACAAGAAGCATTTAGACAGAAGTAAATGTGGTTGCTCAACAACACCAAGATCTTGCTTTGCTTGAATAGATACATATAATTCCCTGTTGGCGAGATAGTCCAGAGGAAGTTTGAACGGACCTTGCAGTGTCTTGTTTGAGTGTTGTTTCCAAAATAGCATTTTAAAATTGACTGATTCCAAGTCATTTTCACTGCGCTCACCATCGCAACATCTGAAACAAGGCTTACACTGTTTTCGTAAGCATTTTTCTGAACTCTTACGATAGTCGCAATAATCACTAGCATGCGGAAGGGGCACCAAGGGGCCACCGTCAAGCCGAGAGCCCTTCGAGGACAGCGCGTGCAATATGCATGCATGGCTCTGCTGTTTGTCAAGGTTGGGAATATGCCTTTTTTGCGACCCAAATTGTGAAAATTTGGTCTCTTTTAGGAGTGGTTCGCCCGCAATTATTGTTTTGCCTTTTGGCTTTTTGAGTATATTTGAAAATATGGACAAATTTGACCTAATTTGCATGTGTTACAACATTCCGGAATTTAACACACACAAAAAATCTCCCTGCGCGCTCTCACAAATAAACTTCCCTTCCCGACAGTTGAATTTACCCAGGTTAACATTTGAAGCTCAGAATGGATATAGACATCGACGCACAATGATCATTGCTATGTAATCAATCTGCAGAATTTTTAATCTGCAGTTTGTTTCCTGAACGCACGAACTGAATCTCACGCTGATTCGCTGAGCAGTATGGTAATTTGATGGTATGTGGTTGGGAATGGTGAAATCAGCGGAGTGGTTGGGTATGGTGAGATCTGTGGAGTGGTTGGCATGGGCGTCGGGAGGATTGTTTAAGGGGGCTAATAGTGGATCTTTCCAAAGTGCGACAAACCAAATTTTCCATAGCGGGTCAAGAGTGGCGAATACTTTTATTCCAACAACTCGAAACTAGGAGAAAAACATATCTCCTGAAACGTTAATAGGAGAATATAAAACTAAGATCCAGGGGTCAACGGTCGCACCCTGTCCTCCACTTTCCGACGCGCATGCTGGTTGTTCTCGAGTATATTTAGACCAGGTATTTGCCACGGTTTCGTTGAATGGTGTTAACGAAAATAATTTGTTCGTAAAATGCAATAAACAGGTTTAGCCTTAGGCATGAAGAGTTAGACGTTTGAGAGTCCTCCTGGTCATTGCGTTGATGAAGTATCTACCAACCCTGATTTCAACCATGAACTCGTCAGCGGATAGTGCAAAGCAGCTGATGGAAACATCAGAAAATGGGAGGAAATCTTCGGCTTTCAATTCAATTAAACAATGTTGGATGCGTTTGATTTTGGATGTTTGGGGGCAGCATGACGTCACCAGGTGGTCCCAATGACTTTGAGGACATTTGAATAAAAAACAAGAGACAATTCACCCGTTTTTTTTTGGAAGGACACTAAACGAAAATACGCGTCTTTTGAGCACTTACATGACTTTCTATAGCGCAATCGCAAGCCGAGCTGTGGCCAAGATCGGCTCCCAAGCCCATTAATATCGCTTTTGTTTCTTTCCGCCCAACGTTTGACCATATTTCGGCGTCATTATCTAGATAAGTCAGCAAGGGCTAAAAAGACACAGATTTGCGTCTAGTTTGGTTAGAAAAAAGTTAGATATGGGTACTTTAGATTTCGAATTTGTTGGGGCTGTGTGATGTCACGATGGTCATGGGGGCCTGTGAAAACGCTACAGGGTTTTAGACCGTTTTCATTTCTGAAAAACCCTAGCCGCAAATCCGCTTCTTTTGAGCTCTAATTGACTCTCTAGCGCAATCCCACCCCGAGATGAAGTAGATGTTTTTGGATCATTTCAGTTATAACTATGCAAGGGATGAGGTTACAAAGTCACTTAAGGGCTTAAAACAAGAGGCTTGTCTTCTTTCTTCGAAAAGAAAGGATGAATTAGCCATCGGACTTTTCACAGGTCCACAATAGGTCATTGTATTCATATGGTGTCGTCACGCTCCTTACAAAAAATTTAAAACTAATTTAACTCTTGTTGATCGGTGAAGTGCCCGAGGCGCAAGAGATGGGCACCCAGGGCCGTGGGAACCGCCCTCCGCACCCCCCGGCCGGGGGGGGCCCCAGCCATGTCTAGGGGCCCCGCCTCAGTTGCAATA
>JGI24021J15306_10010524_pt1 | contig 11481 bp, 7 predicted proteins | sample Ectturendosymbi1_FD_15306 | JGI IMG/M metagenome (IMG submission 15306)
AAAATTTGAGTTGAAACTAAGCTCGTTTGTAACCTGTTTCACTCCTTCGGTCTCTCAAACTCTTAAAGTTTGGATTCAGAAATAAAACACTCTGCCTGTGGACCAGCGGCCCCAGGTTAAGTCGATGGGAGAATTGTGTACGTCCCTTCTGAAATCGATCAAGAGTTTTACAAACTGGTTAAATCCTAGCAGGACTCTGCCAGGGTAAACATGGCTTGTCCGGGATAATCTCTGCCACAACGGATGACAGCAATTAGCTTGTCCGGGTTAATCCCTGCCAGTTTATTGGACGATTTACATTACATGTTAATTGACTTTTAACACAAAGTAACGTAATTTTGTAAGTCCTAAACATTGTGAAATACCAAAACAAACAGTTGAAATCAGACAGCTGTAAGTGAAAATGCGATCCGCTTTGACTAATGATAAACTTCCGTTGAGAAGTTTCTAGCAACACTCTGAATGATCAGAGCTTAGTGCTGAGAGTCGAAGCGTGACAGTTAACAGAATCATAGGCAAACCATTGAGTTTTACTATACGATTGAAACCTAAACTAGAATTAATTTATTTCGTTAAAAGACGGTTGTATGAGAGTTCTTGTTCGAGAAGGCCGACAAAGTTGAAACACTATCATTGGTGAGTACCATTGTCTGTTGATTATTGTATCGTTTTTATGAAACAATAAAATCTATGATATAAAGTTATATCAATGAGTGTTGTCCTTAGAATGAGTAGAAAAGTATCTGAGACAAATCGGTCTTTTAAGCAGACTCGTTTCTGTGACAAAGGGCCGTGATACAGTAATGAAGCGAACCCACCTTAAGATTATCTACTGTATCTAAAGAAGTTCTTATCCTCCCACCATAGAGCAAAGAACCTTCACAAAGGTGAGAAAATGAAAAATAATTGAGGTCTGAGAATAAGTCCAAATTTTTTCAGTGGTTGAAGTTATTCCGGTGCTATTAGCTTGTTGTGGGTACTTGACATCCAACCAAAATGTTTAATTTGGACAACACACATAAAAAAAGTAATTTCCAAACTTTATTTTCTTATTCTGAGAAGCAAAATAACTGACAAACAGCAACAGGTCAGAAATTTCTGACTTCTGCGAAATTTCTGACCTGTTATTGTTTGTCAGTTATTTGCTTCTCAGAATAAAGAAAATAAGTTTGGCGTTTACTTCTTTGATGTGTGTGGTGTAAATTAAAACATTTTGTCTAGATGTCGGGAACCCACAACAAGCTAATAGGACGGGAATAACCTTGACAACTGAACATTTTTGGACTTAGGCTTAGACCTCAACTATTCTTCTTTTTCTCACCCTAACCCAAACCATAACCCGACACACTTACCTAAACACGAATCCCTAAGCCCTAATCATCAGTTTTCTCAGCGTATTTGATATGCATAATATTACTCTGCGCATGCGCACATGGCGTGAAGTCAGAAATTTCGCAAGTCAGAAATTTCGCTTGACACCGGAATCACTTTTCAATTTCGGCAGTAGCAGGAGTCTGCCTAGTCATTTCTTAAGTGAAAATATGGGTAAATTCCCAGTTGGATCCGTGGTATCCAGAGTTTGAACAGGAGGCGGATTCTCAAATTTGAAAAAATTTCTGGATCCGGATTCAACGATTTTGGAACAGGAGCGGAGTCGGAGTCTGAAAAAGTTACTCCGGCCGCCTGTGCCAGACAGTAGACAGCAGAAATGATAACTATCCGGTTTTCCGGTTGGATATCCGGCAGCATAGTGAGTCTGCAACCGGATATGGATATCTAAAAACTACTTTCAAAAGGGAACCGGATACAGATAAGGATGTCCGAAACGCTTTTCTCAATATTTCGAGGATTCAGACTCTTGGAAAAAGTTGCACATTGCACAATCATTCATTTAGAATCTTCGGAAGCATCTATTCAGCGGAGATGAGCGGACTGTCAAATTTTGCAATCCAGATCCAGTCGTGATCTTTTAAAACTCAGTCCAAGTCCAACCACAATCCAAAAAATTTTTCAAATGCAAAGTCCAAGTCCAAATGAAGTCCAAAATATTTGAAAAATGCAACCTTTTCACAACATAAATGCCGCATTTCCTTTCCATTAACTCAGTCCAAATCCGGTCCGGTTCCTAAATTTTGAAGAGATTTACAGTCCGGATCCAATCCAAGTCCAGTGCTCATCTCTGCTATTCAGATCTTTTCAATCTTCTGGAGTCCAGATTAAATCTGGACAATGATGCCAAGTGTGTCTATGATGTAGTCCCATGCCCCACTGATTGAACACGCCAAGTTTGTCAGCATGAGTTTGTTGCTGTTTCTTTCAGTATACATTATGGCAGTTGTTTGCTACGTACCTAGACTAGGGTTAGCTAGAGTAGGCCTACTGTGATCTGTAGTCTAGACTAGCTAGAGCACGCTAGCTGTTTCGATGTGGTCTGCAGTCATGTCCTGCTGTCTTCACGCCTAGTTTACGTGAGCCTGTATTGACTGGTTGCTGGCCGATACCAGGTCAGTTAGCTTTTTTCGTTCTTGAACAAGATACGCAAAATTGTTGTTTTATAACATTGACTTGTTAGATTGAATTTTAAGTAAGTCATTTCAAAATTTGTGAGATAGTTTAAGCCAGTTTGTTGTTTTAAGTGCTGTTTTAGTTTGTAGGCTTGCATTGCTAGTTAGGTGTGGTTAAAGTGCAACAATGACTAGGATTAATAAATGAAATTATGAATGCGAAATCCTGGATGGTGTTAAAATGGAACCATTGTTACTAAACAAATTGGCTAATAAAAAGCTTGGTGTGGCAAAACTTCAAAACACTCACGTTTATGGTTTAGGCTTTGGTTTAGGGCTAGGTTTAGGGCTTTAGGTCACGTGACAAAGACCATATACTGATCTAAGTCTGTCGTGCTTGTCACTTGACCAACTCAACCAATCGGATTCGCATAATGCCAAAATAACTCCAGCAGTGTTTTTGCCTCTGATGGCAAAAAGACACTGCCTTGTTAAATTTTGGAAATGTCAAAAGGCTGTGTCTATTTTGCCTCATGAGGCAAAAAGCACTGCTGAAATTGTTTTGCCTTCAACCAATCGTAATTGTCTTTAGGCAAAATAGCTCCAACAGTGCGTTTGCCTCATGAGGCAAAATAAAAACACATGGTTTCACATGGGCGAATCAGGATTGGATCGGACTGATGATTTCATCTCTGGTGGGCGTTGCACAACATCTTAAAGAAGGCAGTTTCTTTTTTGAGAATCTGGGTAGGTTTAAGGAGCTGCATCTGGCGACTCGAGTCAGTCGTTACCACTGGTGCCACGCCTAGTCATTTTTCACTTGATCTAATGATTTGTAGACTGACCTAGTGATCTAGTGATTTTTTACTGCAATGTAGTGATTTTTTTGCGAAATATGTGTTTAAAAAATATCGGTTGTCTTTTTTTTAACTTCAATATTTCAGTCCTTTTGTGAGGATTTTTCAGGCGTTTATAATCCTTAAACAAGTGATTACGTGATTTTTGTTTGAAGATTTGCACCAACAGAAGGAACAAGCGTTTCTAATTTGAGTTTCTGATTGTTTTCACTTTCGTACTGTTTATTACTGCATTATAGGCCATGATGGTCTTTTCATTTCTTTGCAGAAACACTGCTGTAGAAATAATCAATTAATTGTTAGGTTGACTACTCTTAAATACTCCGTCGGTAGTGTCATTTTCAGCTCTTGAGAAAGCCTGAAGATTGTTAGTATGAAATTTTAAATCACTTGCAAGTTTGCTAAAATCGATTATGCTGAAGCCTTTTAAAGTTAATTGATGATTTGAATTGCCTGCGAATATTGTAATGCGAATTACCCTGTTAAACCTGTGAAGTAGTTAATGATAATTGGCTCCTCTTCTTGTTGTAAAAATATAATCAAATGAGCATATTTAACTGTGTTTCCCAGTTTTGTAGGCGAGACCTAAACTTCAAAAAGACCGAAGCCTGGTCAAAACTTCGAGACCGAGACTTCATCAAAAACTCGGAGACCAAAACCGGGACTCGAAACTTGGAATTTCAGACCAAGACTCGAGACTTGAAAATTTGTGGATTTTTCCGAATTTTTTCTAAACATTTTCTAAAAAATGTCATCACCACTTCGAAAGTTATTTTTTCGAATTTCTGGCATTTTTCCTACCTGCTTTAGTTGTTTCTTACATGCAGAAACAGCAGACAAAAACACTTCCAATTACAGAAGTTGCACTAACCCATATCTTTGCAGTAATCAAAGTCTCAAGGCAATAGGCGTGTCCCCGAGACCTGTAGCCTTTGAGACGAAGACGAGACCTGAAACATTCAAGAGCAGAGGTGACCACAGAACCGGAGTGGCGGAGTCGACTCTGGCAGGATTCTGCGTTTTTCTCTCTGGCTCCAGGGGAAGAGGGGCGATTTGACTCCCCTGGGAGGGAAGAGGGGCGATTTGACTCCCCTGGCCAGACAAATGTGAAAACCAGGCCCCCACTTAGCTTATTCCGGTCGTAGTATTCTTTTAATTGGGTTTTAGTAGGTTGTCTTTCTTTTTGCGTTTTTCGAATTATTTTCCGTTGATTTGGGGTTTTAGTATAGGCATCCACACCTGGAGTCACCATCATTTCTCAATTATTTTCTGAGGTGTTGAATAGGTCCCAGAGGACAGTGGGCCTCTTTCAGCTACGTTTCCCCTCTAGCTCAAACCTAGTCTAGTTACGCCACTGGTTTGTTGACTGCACAAAAGTCTCAGTCAACAATAAATGTGTTTTCACTTTTTCCGGTGCTTGATCCTCACAGATTAGTAGTTTCGACGTTTGCTCATGATTAGGGCATGTGTACGAGATTTTCACAGCAGTGGTAAGCGGGTTGCAACCTGTTCCTCACTCATATGTGGTTTAACGCCTTTATGCCGCCACACACATGTGCAGCGTGTTTTGCCTTAGGAAACAGTATATTTAAAATGCTACTGTTGAGCACAGATAAAAAATATGTAGGCGATGTGTTTGGCCAAATTTGGTTCACCTACGGAAATCAAAAATCCTATTCCCACCAACCAAACACCATTACCACAACTGCAGAAATTATTCCAAGGGAGGGCAATGTCGACATTTTGCTTATCGTTCACAGGTTGCTGACGATGCAGTGCAAATGGACGTTCACAGAACGTTTTACTCTTTCTACACCGCTAAGAAAATTCCTCATGAAAGCACGCGCTCCATTCGCATCCTTTTCGAACTCGTATTCCGGTGGAGGTGTATACGAGTTTGCCAAAAGTGTGCAGTTTCTGTCACAGCATTTGCTGAATTGGCGTATAACTCAATATAATTCAAATGATTGTCAACTGAAAACAACTAAGTCTGAATTGGACTTGAATTATCCACAAATACATTTGTGGTGCTCTAATTATTCTGTGCTGGTTGAACGTCACTTCTCAATCTGTAGTCTGAAATGTTTTCTACACTTCGGCTATCAGCAGTGGTGTAGTAAGGGGAGCCGCGGGCCCCGGGCGGCACGTTTGCCTGTGGAGTGAGCAAATTGATGAAATGTTTACTCAAACGTCTGCATAAGCGTACGGCATGGGGATGCAGGGGAATCGGTCNCATCCCCAGTGCTAGAAAATTGGCCATTATTTGGGCAAAAAGTTTCAAAATTTGGGAAATTATATAATTACATTCACATTTAAGTGGGTAGTGTCTATTTTGCCATCAACTGCAAAAGCTCTGCTGAGACTAACCATCTGCTCAGTGGTAGAGTTTGCTCAGTGGTAGAGCGTCCGCCTCTCAATGGGAAGGTTGGGCGTTCGATCCACGGGCACTGAGTGAATCGCTGTAGCGCTCCTGCCACTGAGTGAATCGCTGTAGCGCTCCTTGGGCAAGAGCATCTCAACTGTCCCGGTAATAAGCATATTTCAGGCGTTGGCATACCGCCAATTGCCGTCGCCAAAATTATAAAAAATATTTCTTGGCACATCTCATGCTAATTTTTAATGTTCAGTGGGATGTTTTCAATAAGTGCCATAAGCTGTAGCCTAGTCATTAGGTGGGGTTATCAATATTAAATTTTGGCGGTTGAAGTGAAGAACAGTGCAAAAGTAACGTTGCTTCATTCAATACAACTGCTCTTTTTCTGCATGACATAATGGTGTCGGAAAATGACGTTCTTGAAGCGGGTTAGTGCAGTTGGTGCGTTTGCGTGGGTAATTTAGAGCTCAGATTGTCGGTTGGAACTGCAAGTAGAGTGAATCAGTGCCAGCCGATAGGCAGTGTGAGTTTCGTAAAAGTCTCCTTTGTTCAACGATATACTTAACATTTGCAATAATAGAAAAATTCATTAAGCTTATAAAAGGTGTTGCTCAACCTTGGTATGAAAACCTAGCGCAAGGGTAAAAGATATGTTTATATATGATTGCGGTTAAGGCTTTTACTAAAAAGGGCGTTAATCGAAATGGTTGTACAGCATGGCAACGGCTGTACAGAATAACGTTGCTCAACGCAGTTACCGTCGAACGTAAGACGTTGTAATCACTGCAGAGGATCCAAAAGGCGTATGTCCCACCTGGCAGTTTTCGAAATAGACATCTGTTGGTAATCAGTCCCGTCGACACAGTGGACTTTGGTGGGCTTAGCCCCCCAAAAGAAGCTCCAAGTCCCCCCAATGTGTAAAGTGAAACACTATAAATCAGTGGACTTTTTGTAAATTTTAGAATGTCAATCGCCCCGGCACAAACGTGAAGTCCCCCAATTCAAGATTGGGTGGATTCGCCAGAAGACCTGAAGACCTTCTGGCGATGGTTCTGTTGGTAACGATCTAAGGATAGGAATAACGCTATGCATGTGTAATTGGAAGACGTCTAATAGCTAGACCAAGTGCGTAAGTCACGATGAAGGCTGCAAACCAGCGCTTCGCAAACAAATCCGGTTTTAAACCTGTTTGAGATATTTTTCAAAATGGGTCCCCGTACCCATTGAGGGCTCCGCGCAAGTTCCGCCAAAGTTAACGTTTAAAGCGTTTGAAATATTCTAACAGGATCAAACCACTACTGAAACGTGAAGTGAACAATGAAACGTCCTCTACATCGCTGAAATCATATAATCAGATGTATTATTATAGCCTGCTGTATGCAGTACAGCTACTTTTTTTTGTAAAAGACGGAGATGCTACACGAAATTTTAACATAGGCTACATACATATTTACATCTGCAAAGTAGGTATGCCGCCATGACATCCCTGAATTTTTTCGTTTGATCCCCTGGACTGAGAAAACTATCGAAAAGCCATGCGGTGGGCTTGCCGGAAACTAAAAACTAATAAGGAAGAAAATTTGACGAAACATGTCGGGTTCGTATATGCGTATGTAACGAAAGCAAAAAATAGAAAAATTAAGGATGACAAAAGTAGCGACAGGCATAAAATGCAAGACTCATAATCAACAATGAAAAACAAGACCCATTTCAGTTGTGAGTGTTTGATTGTGATTTCAAGATGCTTTATTAATCCTTATGTCTTTAAATAAGCACGAAACATTATGTTCTTTCATTTTGATTTTTTGTAAGCAAATTTGAGGGGTGAAAATGGGCGGCACTTTTATGGTCGGCCCCGGGCGGAGTTTAGCCTCGCTACGTCATTGGCTATCAGAAATGTTTTATCATGTCATAAAGTGCCTAATATCCATTTTTCGAGCATTTTCTACACATAAGACATAATTTAAGAATAATCAACGGCCAGAACAACATGAGCAGTGAAACAACAAGAAAGTAAGACACTCTCGCAAAACTGTTTCAAGCAATGAGAAGTGGACCCAGACCCATAGCCGGGGGAAAAATATATTTTTAGGGGAGCAAGATTTTTGTTTTCATTATACGTTTAAAACATTTTTTCGGGTAACAACAAAATGTGGAGGCACAAAAAATTTTGAGGGGCGCTGCTGCCGAATGCCCCACGGTGGCTACGGGCCTGAGTAGGCCTGTATGTTGACACGAATATGACACAACTTACTAAAGTTAGAACACGCGAAAGATTTTTAAAAATGAGTAGACAAATTGTGAAAACGCGCCACAGCAAATACAGCTTTGCACTTACTCAGAAGTTAGAAATAAAATTTGACGATTAAGGCGTATGTCCACACGCCTGCATAAATAACAAGCCGCGTAGTTTTATACTGTGTGAAAAGAAGCCTGCATAAGGTAGTTTGGTTAAGCTATTCACTCAGGCACAGGGACGCAACCAGGTGATATTTTCAGGGGGCAAAATAATTGTAACGTGCTGTTGTACTACTTGCAGGGGATGATGGTAACTTGTTGTACCTAACATCTGAACAGGTTTGTGAAAATTGTAGGGGGAAATTGCCTTGTTGCCCCCACCCTGGTTGCGGGCCTGGTCAGGCGCATTGGTTACAGTTACACTCTCACACAAAACAAGCAATGGATTTTTCAAATTTGTGGAAGCATTGCTACAGACTGACTCAAGCTTCTTTTCACACAGTATAAAAACATGTGGCTTATCGCTATCAGCAGTAACTGTCTCGCTGCTTTACCTGCCAAGATGTTTGCGTTCAACAGTCACACGCGCAAAACGCCGACTATCCTAACTTGAAGTGAACATTTAAATATTTTTTGCTATGTTATTGTTACACAATAAAGACCAACAGTAGAACAATCTGCTTGCAGGTTTGGCAACTTGCCCCTGCAGGCAAAGGAGCGGACATGAGTGAACTGCAAGCTCACCACTGCATGACACCAGAACAGTGAACCCGCGTAAGGTTCATGTGTAGCGTGAGTGTCACACCGGCAAACAAACTGTCACTGCAATAAACAAATCCATTAATCGGAATTGAGTGCTGACGTCAAGTTTTCTAGAAAATTTTGGTTCTTAGCCCCAACTTCCAGGGGGGGACAAATGCTCGTTTTGCCCCCCTGGCGGATGCCCATTCTCGTCATTGAACGCTTTTGCGTCGAAGGCAGCAACACACGCGGTGATCGCGGGGAACTCTAGTAAGGATTCAGAAAATATTTATTGAGCTTACTTGAGAGCGTCCATGTCGTCATTTTCGGCTTTACGCAAGTTGATCAACGTTTTTTCCATTTTTCCTTCGTAGCAATAGGAGAGGGGGCTCACAAGTGGATTAGGGCCCCGCATCAGCTAATTCCGGATCTGTTAAAAACCCAAAAAATGCAAGTCGGATTAAAACCAGCGAGAAAGCTGGACAACCTTCTTACTTCTGTCAAAGACCCCGCGATTACAAATTTCGACAAAGCGTTGTTACTCCATTCCATGCCATGACTGCAACAAAAGATACACGGGAGAAACCAAAACAAGCCTAGATCGTAGCAGGGCAGCTTTTTCTCAGTCTTTTTATCCCCAGTCACGAGGCGTCATTCCATGCTGTTTAGCACATAGTATATTTATGAGTAGTTAATGGCCACGGCCATGCATGTGTTTAACAAGAACGCATTCGTGGATCGTGAAGCAAGCATGAGGGGAATAAACTATCCAATACTGCAATTTACCAAAAGTCAACAAACTGCTGGTCTTACTTTCTAATGCAGATCTTACATTGAGATGCTAATATTGTGTCGTTGAAATAGCGTTAAATGGCGCAATGAATCATGTCTTGATTTTATTAAAATCAAACTTTAATTTATTCGGCAACTTAGCATTTGGGGCCCGATAGGCATCAAGTCGTTTTGGAAATTTCGGATACTGTCTGACCAAACGCCAAACAATATCCAGATTGTCAGCTACGTTTCACATGGTTTATAGGTGGTTCGCAAAAACAAACATAAAAATTGCTAACGTGGACAACTGCCATCTTCACATAGTCGCTGTGTAGCATAATTACAAACAACCTTGTGGTTATAAAACACCAAATACGTGTACAAAACACGAAGAAAATAATGACGCGGAGAAAAGCGTTACACTGCTGACGAGTTTAGAGCATTAAGAAGCAAAATTATCAGAGATGCAGAGCAACCTCGGGCTAAAGGAAGGGATTGCCACGTGAAATGGCCACCGAAACTTTTCTCTAACTCCGAGTGCTTTCAAAATTTTTTCATGTGACATTGAGTATTTTAATCCAGTAACGCATCTATGCTTGGAATAATTTATATGCAGTCGTTATTTTGGAGTTCACGTCGTAACTTCCGTGCTTTGATTTTACGTCTGCAATCATCACACAAGTTTACACCTGGGTGCACTAGAGAGCTAGGCACAAGACACCTGCTCGTGTCTGGCAACATTTTCTGCAGCAGCCCCAAATATTTTGAGATTCCTTTCACTTTCGTTGAAACGACGACATCGAAAATAAACTTGAGGTGTTGTCAGCTCACGTTGTTTGGTCGCCACGATAACATCTACGTTGATTGCCTGAGAAAAGTTAAAAATGTGTCGAAACCCAACAGCACATCGAGGATTTCTGGAATTTTTGGAAGGTTGAGGTTACAGTTTCAAAAAGCTCCGCAGCTTCAGAATTCATAAAAAAACACAAGTCACATAAATTGAGAAAAACGTGATGGGGGACTGCCATCAATGTTTAGTCGATTCCGAACACGCTGCCGGCTTGACTTTATATCAAGTTTTCTGTAAACCTACCATCCATTTCACACACATTAAATACAAGATAATTAAAGTTTTCATTCAAGTGTTGTGCATGAAAACAACAGTGATGATTCACTTAACTTCGAAGCGGGGATTCATTAGGACAAATAGGCCAGCAACAGACACCGCAATCAGGACATAAGCTCATTATGCTTTTTCTGATCACTTCGCTTCTACCTGCGTTGTTCACAATGATGAGAGAACTGTGGCGAGTTAGGTGAACCGGCAGAACTGCATGTTTTCAAACACACCAGCAGTCACGTATTTTCGAGTATATGTTTTCCTATGGTTATTGTTTAATGGCAAGGACTATTTATGCAAGTTAAAACCTATAGTCTTTTGACTACTGGGACATAAAACAATTTCCTGATTAATAGCGGTGTTAATGCTATGAAAAATTTATTCAAGCACTTACGACTGCAATCCGCTCCGCAAACTATTGTCGCAGTGCCATTTCAACCTGTGCCATTTCAATCTGTAGAAATCCACAGCATTCGAGACCTAACTAAATAACTTACTCGGTTTCCAACTACAAACAATGCAGCAAAGTCGCGCAAATTTGTGGCTGTCTACTCTGGAATAACGTTTAAAATTAAAGGTTTACTGCAGCTAGGCAAGGTGGCGATTAAAACCGCGTTGTGTAGTGATTGTCACAACTGCTTTGAAATATTTAAGGTAGAGACCGTGACTATCTCGGTTTATTCAAATTTCTGTTTGTCAAAAAGTTTCAAAGGCACACTTCGAAAGTGTTTCCATAGTAACCTTATCAAATCTGGTATGTAACAGGAAGAACACATCATTCACAAACAACGTGAACAACGGTGAAGAGCGAATTTAGAAAATCTATTGTAGGCTACGACAGCATCTTCGTCTGAATTTCAACCTCCCCCCCCC
>JGI24021J15306_10010525_pt1 | contig 11480 bp, 6 predicted proteins | sample Ectturendosymbi1_FD_15306 | JGI IMG/M metagenome (IMG submission 15306)
CGCGGAAAATGCAACTAATCTCCATGCAGTTTGTATATTGCCACTAGTGTAATATTTGTACACATATGTCCTCGCATTCCATAGTCTAGCACTTACTTCACATTGAGTAATATGCTGAATCTGTAGCGTTACGCCAGATCAGCAGCTGGTCAGACATACAGCAACAGTGTTAAGGCGGTGAAGGCCCGGAAGGGAGACAACCAATATCTCTGCCTCAATGAAAACGTTCCATTGTTACGACGTAGTTAAACAATTCTATGGTACTGATACGGCATCACCGGCTTGATCGACAAGCCACGTTGTGGAAAATTGCTATGAAAATGTGTGGACTACAACAGGATTTTGTGACATGAAAACTCTGCCAAGAAGCTTCAGCAGACATGAGAGGTCAACAAATCACATTATTCGCTTTCTTTCTACGTTTGTGATACTTTACGGACATGGTGATTCATCAACAATTTATCACTGCACTTGCAAAACGCATTCTCCAATCGAGAAGGCAATAAATCCTGGTGGTAGCTAGGGTTGCCAGACGCGTTTTGTAAAAATACCGGCCATTTCGTCAACAGTCCCAGATCGAGTTGGTTCATTATTACTTATTACATCTCGGTGTGTGTGTGTGCGACGTAACAATCCCACCAAGGATTGCATCAACAGCAACAAACTTCGCTGAAGGAACTGTCCTGACAAGATTCACTACTAGAGTCATTATTAGGGCAACCAGTTTTTTGACCTAAAAACTTAAAATTTTGACTTTATAATTACAAAATTTGACTTTATTTTGACCTATCAATTTTCTGCGTTTTCAATTGAAATGCGGAATGGAAAGAATAATCATACACAGTATTAGAAAATAAACCGACAAGTTTGCTCTGTTGAAATGAAACAAAAAGTAGTTTATCTGCAAATCTGGTATAGCATGTTTTGAAAATGTCTGGCTACTTTCAGTTTTATGAAATGAACCTCGTTGATGCTTTGCACTGCGGCGATGTGCTTCCACCATAAACCTTTTGTCACTTCTCACTAAGCGGTCATAGAGTTTGCAAACTAATTCAGCTTAGGTGTTGAGGTAAACTCAGAAGCATATTCATGCAGTATACTTCCAACTTTTGAAGAATGTGGTTGTTTAACCTTAGGCATGATATATTGATAAGTACATTAATAACTACGTAGTAGAGTCAAATCTGCAAATATCATAGAGTTAAAACACTATATATACATAATGGGATTGAGAATTTGCCGAACCAAGTAGGCGACCGTGAGACCACGTTTCTTGAATTGCCGTGCCTAGTCTACTTAATATTCAATGGTCCAGTAGTGAGCTAACAACATTATCACGTCAGAAGTCGCAACAAACCCATTACTATTTCAGAATTGCAACCAAACTTCCAAAAACATATCAAAATCTGTTGTTGCAACTCTGATAAAATATCGATAACGAGAAAAAACTGTGCTGCAAGAAAATTTCGACCTAACGATAAATTTTGACTTAATGATATATTTTGACTTTTTTTGACCTAATAACTTTGAAGTGGCTCATGGTATCAACATGAAATTTGGTTTGTGGACGTTTCATAACCTTTTCAAAAAGCGGAAAAAATTTGACTTTATTGACTTTTGGTTGCCCTAGTCATTAAAATTTGAGAAATTCTGCGTTAGGTTGTTTCTGAAGTTACGGCAAAATATTTATTTTCTAAGTACTGGCTTTAGGCACTGATTTTCAAAATAATGGCCTTTTACCGGCTTCTGCAAAATTAGCAGTAAATACATCTGGCAACCCCAGTGTAGTAGTGGCAGCCTACTGAGTTATTCTTGACGCGCAAGCACTGCAGTGTGGCCAAGTTTTCTGGTGGCTAGAATTGCATGAGTGAAAGCCAAGGCTCAGCCTACTAGGTGTAGTCTATTCCTTTGCAAAGACTGCAGTACACAACAGCAAAAAGTACAGTTATGCTATGTGTTTAGCTATAAATGCATTACCACTGCTCTGCTGAGGTTGAAAGAACTTTCTCCGGCTCGAATAACAATAAAAACAAGCTGAAGAATCGTCTGACTGTGTACACTTTCGAAGCAATAAGCAAACCTGGTGACAATTTTCAGGGTGACTTTGAAGTCAACCAAAGACTTGTGCATTTATATGGCAAAGAAACGAAAATGTATTTTGAAAAATTTGAATTTCTGAAACTGTTACTAATGAGACTTTTTCCTTGTGATTGCAACCAGCTGGAGAGTTGTAACCAGCTGGAGAGTTGTAATTATGCTTAAGGTTTATTCAATGCCCAAGAGTACGCTTAAGATTTATTGCCAAGGGTGCTGGCTAATCTTAAAAGACATTGAGACAATTTTTTTGAAAAAATTGACATGTGGTTATGCAGTGGTGTTTTATATAATGATGATTGTTTTACACATGTAATTTTGATCTTGCACTCTTAATTGTGTAACATATTATTAGAGATCGACCGATATGGTTTTTTTAGGGCCGATGCCGATATATCGGCCAATTATGGACCGATAGCCGATACCGATATTTGCAAAATTTTTAAATCTTGTTTTCTGCTTCATTATCAAAAATATAATGCATTCTATGCCTTACCTTTTTTGAAAAACTTAAAAAATCAGGATTTATGAGCTAAAATTTTTCAAATCGCAGAAACTTCAATATCTTGCTATGGTATTTAATTAAGTTGATTAATGATGATGTTTTTGTTTCGGCTGCGACGGCCGACGCATGTTCCATGGTTCATGTTGTCTGCTTGTTTATGAAAACGCACCTGCTAGCGTTGTTGCAAGATAACTGTATTGACTTGGTTCATTGTGCTTTCTTGGCAAGTTGTCTGCATGCGTGAAGAATATAACAGCGATTTGTCAACACCTACTGAGACCGATTAAAACCCAAATATCGGCCCGATATATCGGCCAGGCCGATTGTTTCAGATTGTAGGGAAATGTAGGGATTTTTCATTCTGATTGTAGGGAAACTTATTAATATAGAGTGGCAACTCTGTCTCGAACTCATTGGCGGCCGTACTTCATATAAATAACAGTAATGCGGCCGGCAATAGCAAAAGATTGTACACCCCTGCTGTAGCATGTCACTATAACATATGCAATATGCAGAAGTCCTACAATTGGTTCGTAGAAAGAGAGATGTCATACGTTATAACAGTTCACGCCACCGTTGAAAACGTGGTGCTGTGTAGTCTTCATAAAATCTTTGTTAGGAGGACTTGCAGCACTCCCACGAATCATAGTCACGAGACCGCCCTGTTTATTGGAGACTTCTAGCTTTCAGAAGAATTCCGTTTGTTGACTGAACTGTGATTCCTGGCTTGAAAATTGGTTCTTCTGTATCCATGTCGCGAAAGAGTTCGTATTTTCTAAGCACTTGGCATAAAACAACTCGCATTTGATGCATTGCGAAGTGTTGGCCTATACAATTTCTGTAAAAAAAATGAGTAAACGGGTAAATCAAAAATCAGCAGGTGATCTCAGTATCTAGAATTGACAGTGCGCCAGCTATCAAATACTTGAATTATTAAGTCTCTAAAAATTTAGAAAGCGATTCCCAGCAATTGCAGACGTGCAAACTTTTTTTGGCTTGTCACAAAGATGTATCTAAAGTTAATGCTTGAGACAGCTAAAGCGCTTCGGCAGGTTAATAGAGCATCTGGGTTTTTGGAAATGTGCAACAGAGACACACACCTATTAAGATTTTTTTCGTCGAGTAGCCCAGGCTGATCAGCTGGAATGAAAACTTCGGAGGGGGGCAATTGCCGATTGTTGCTTCCCTCGTTGCGGGTCTGTTGCAGCATGAATCGTGCGACATTTGTTTGGTTTCGCAACAGCACTATTCACGTTTGCACCGTTGCAAAAGAGCTTCCTTACTAGTTTGTATCATGCGAACATTTTCAGATGAGTTCGAAAATACATATTTGAAACTTGATAATGACACTCTGATTGTTTTGTAAATACCTGAAAAATTCTGTGTAATAACAGTATACTCTGAATAATGGAAACACTTCATGCACCAAAATTCAGTAAGGAAAAGTTAGAACCAGTGGCATTTATGTTTTGGTAAACTGAAAATATTGAATTAAAAAATCTTCAAGTCTTAAATTCGATTATGAGTTAAATATGACCCCAGTTTACATCAATACTCATTGCCAATAAAACAAAAAAGGATAAAAATTAATTGGCATTTCACAGTTGGCTTATCTCATTTTTATACTCATAGCTACCACAAAAGTTACTAGATTTACAGTTAAGCCATACCTTTGACCAGCTGCAAATGGAACGAAAGCAAAGGAAGACCGTTTGGCTGAGTTTTCAATGTCGAAGTTATCCGGGTCAAACGTCTGCACAAATGTTATAAAATATAAGAACTAACATATAGAAAACCAGCTGCGTTCACTCTAATCCTTCTATTTTCAAATTTTACTAGCTCTTGGAAAATTCAAGCAGTCATTGATTGCCTTACAATCTCCGGAAATGCAATGTGTGTTTTCCAGAACAAAACGTTGAAGATTCAAGCAACTATAGAATGATTTCTGTTTTTCACAAAACCTGGATTTGTGCTGTACAAGTAGCATGCCAACAAATACAAATAAAAAGTATTGAAATATCTGCCATAAACATATCAATGGACACCCGATCAAGTGGAGTTTTATTCAAATGCATGTAAAATTGTTTCCGTACATCAGCTAGAGCAAACGTTCAAATAGTTTTGAATGGTAAAGAACATTGATGCTTCTCTAGCCTTTTGCAGGTTTACTTGAGCACATGAATTATGATAAATCGCATTTCCCACATTCCAGGTAAAGAAGTAAAAACTCATTGTCGTGTATATATATCTCAATCACATGGAGTGCGAAACCATTTCAAAAATTTTAAACCTGATGCTTTTCGCGTGAAATTTATTTTATTTTAATATTTGTACCAGACACGAAGTCCATAGAGCACTAGCACACACTCTCTGCACAACGCAGATTGATAATAACAGACACACAACGTTTTGTAACGGAGTTGGGGGTAGGACCACAGGATTGCAGACACAATTTTTCGCTAACTCGTAACACTTCGTACAGCACAGCACTACATTACAGACACTTCCTTAACATAGTTGTTCGCTAACCCGTAACACTTGGTACAACACCACATCCAAAGTAGGACACGAAAATCGCATGGTAAGAATTAAAGTCTAACCCTGACCAAGGGCAGGTGACGTACTAATGCCTTGTGGCCTGCACACATCCTCAAACTAACACTGCAATGTCCGGTAACTCCGTCACAAAGTAAAATGCGGTTGTAGTGTTCAAAGAATAAGGACGAATATACACAATCTGACTGCATCAAAGCACGCAACCATAGACTTTTTGCATCGTTCAAGAAACGGGTACACATTTTTTCTCAATAAGGCCTCAGTTGCTTTGTTAGTCTAGCATTGTACTGAGTTCCATCAGAATCTGCCTGGCCACCCGAAAGGCTCAATCGTACATGCTGTGCCGATAATTGCTCCATATCAAAATATTAGACATGAAGGCTTACAGAAGCCTTCCGCAAAAATCTGGCCACAGTTTATTGAAACAGGAATATTAATTTCGCTCAAATGAGCATCGTAAGTTCCACAAAATGAAAGGCAAAAAACGTGAAATCTTATTAAATCTATTTAAATAGACTTCAAATAAACTGCGGTCAAATTTTTGCAGAAGATTTCTCTAAGCCTTCATGTGTAATATAAGGCCTCAAAGGCAGGAATGTTACATTGAACCAGATGACCGCTAACACTCGCTCGCCACGGAAAGTTGTATAGAGTTCTGCAATCAAAATTATAGGCCACACGCAATCTTTGGATGTATGCCTTCCTTAAATTACACCATAATTGTGATGCGTACGTGGATTTACAGAAGGAACGAAAAAGTACATTTTTCACTGCGTTCTAACATTGGGAAAAAGAAGCTCGCAGCTTGTTTGCTGCACAATATTGATATCGTAGTTGTCTCTGAATGTCTTTTTCATCTGACAGCTCAGTATCTGGGACAATCCCCAAATATTTGTAGTGGGTAACAGATTTTACACTTTGTCCACCAAGTGTCAGTAACGGGATGACCGTGCTTTTTGCTCTCTTAGCCTTAAACGTCACACAAACAGTTTTGCTGCAGTTGAAAATAATTCCATGCGTTTCTGCATAAGCCTGACACGCATCTAGTATGCTTTGCAACCCACGTACATGTGAACAAAACAAACACATTTAAAAAACAAACAGGAGCTGATTTCGCATTGCTTTCAGAAGTCTCGTCTACTACAAGTAGGGCACAGCTGTTCAAAAGCAAAAAGTTTTATCAATCACTTACATCTGGGTTCTCCCAAACATGAGGATTCCTGTGCAAAGCATATATATTTACATCTACTTCGGTTCCAGCTGGAACTTTAATTTCTTTGTAACCATTAAAGCGGTGCGTGAAGGTCACTTCCTCCATCAATTCTCTTGAAACGAGGTGAACGACAGGCGTCAAACGAAGGGACTCTTTTATGCATTTAGTCAAGTATATCAACTGGTTCGTATCGTGTCTGCGCAGAATACAAAACAAATTTTCATATGTAGGATCATTGGCCTCAGGCGCGTCTCTAATTTCTTCGAAAGGTTTGACATTCCATGGGAAAAGTATTGACACGCCTTCTTTCTAAACTGGACCTAATTATATTGAATCCCTTAATTTTGTGTTATTCATTACTTTTAGTTTTTTCAGCAAAAACATTTTGCTTGATTTCATTCACCTCAGCTAAAGTCACGCACACAAGCAGGCATTGATGTTGCTTCTCATTCTCCCGAAGCACTTGCCGATGTCTGTTTCGTCGTTTTTTTCAAATGAACTTCATACTACTTTTGCAGCAAATGTATGGCATGTAGTAGCTGAGGTGAATGTTTTCAAAATAAGTGTCATTTGGAACCCTTGACACAGCAACTGGTAAACACAAGATTTTAAACCTGTTCAAACTTTGGACAGGATCGAAAGAACATACTGCAGTGTACTGTAAGTAAACCACTGATAATTACCTAGCATCTTGTATCCAGCGACTGTTAATTCAAGCCAAGTAAACAGTTTGTTGATTTAAATATTAAAAGCACTCGTAAATATGGAACACTAGCTTTTATATGAAAATATTTTCAAAACAACCATTTGATGTGAAATGTTTTAAATTCGCGCTTTGTTGCAGCAGGCTAAAAATTCTTAAATTCTGGCTGAGGAAAAGGTTATATATAAAATTTGCTTTCTTTATCATCTTAATTGCCTCAAATCTAAAAATACAGCGACCCGACTGATTTGGAGTTAAAATATTGGTTTTGACAATGAACAACCGTTCAAAAGATGATCAGATTCCATAGCTCCGAGTGATTTTCATCACACTACATTTGCCAAGTTACAAAATATCTATTAGAAACCTTTATCAGGGTGAACTCTACTTGCGTACAATTTTACAAATGAATTAATAAAGAGTAGAACATTAGTATATCAATGTTTCCTTGTTGAAACTTCACAATTGAAATTGATTTTGTGCTATTATCACTCACACAATTTTCATGCTATTTTGTTTTACACGCCTTACTCATACACTGATCCACCACTACATGCTGCTACATGTCGTATAAAGTTAGGTACTCGAGGTACTCGCGAAATCAAACTACTCACACAATAATAATATAGAATATTAAGTTACAATACAAGATGTAGCAACCGGAGACTTAGTTCTTTAGTCCATCCAAGGCAGCAAGATGCACAGTTGCTGGGGCTGCAGTAGGGTTTCAACTTTCATGCCAGCCTAGAGGAGACCAATTTCTCAAAAGTTGTACGCAGGGGTGTAGTGTTATCAAAACATTTTCAGATTCGGAACGTTTGTCATGAAAGGCAACAATTGAACTCCTTATGATGATATTTTCTTCTGTAGTTCACTGGTGAACATTGTTCTGAAGTAAATCCGACAGAGTAAAAACTTGTATTTTACTGTATTTCGTACAATGCCCCCTTGTTAGCTTGCTTCACAGCGATATTGAAAAGCAATCACACTTACATTTCCACATTTTCCTTTTCCCCCAGCACACAAGTTATTTCTTCTCTGCATTTCTTCTGATGTTCCGGATTATTTGCCAAGTTATAGAAGGTATATGAAAGGCCTAGAGGTAAAAAAGCAGTGTTGTCTGCTGCAGCTGGGCAAGGCGCAACCGGCACATAATTTCGTTTGGGAATGATCTTGATCTCTGAAAACCTAATGAACAACCTGCTTTTTCTTCAGCAATGAACAAGCACATGTCTGCAGATTTCTAACGTTTCAGAAACTGCTCTTGCGTTTTTCATTGAGATCGCGGTTGTTGTTTATCATATACAAATTTCATAAGAGCACCGATCTTAAGAAAAAGTTTTTCCTTTTTTTGCTGGCTGTTCAACAAAAAGCAAATAACACGTTTGTTTAGGATGAAAAACACCACAAAATTACATAAATGAAACGAACAGAAAAATGTGTCTCATCCATATTTTTATTAATATCTTATAGTTGGAAAGAGAGAAAAACCGTATTCGCAGATTCAAGTGCTGGCGTAACCTTGGCGAGGCCGAACTACAAACGCATTTGTCCACTGGTGCCAATTTAAGTAGATATTAACAGCGCGGCCACAAATATCAGATGGACACAGCAGTCGATTGTGTTTACGGCTTCTCTTTTTGTTTTTCAAGATGCAGAAGCAAAGTATATGGAGCAAAAGAGAATAGGGAAAAGAATAACGGTTTAAAGTTCAGAAGAAAGTGGACTGCCACAGAGTTAACAATGCAGCATTTAAAAAACTTTACTAAAACATGCTTCAAGCCAAATTTATAAGGCCAGTTTATTTGAGGCAACGCAGTAAAATACAATCGTAGTTGTTTTCATACTTATTGACAGTTTTTAATACCTGACAGTATTTCGCTTTCAACATTTTCAGTTTGCAAGAGTAACTTGCCCGTGCCCGTAAATATTGTCTTTATGTTAATCTCCTGCTACACAATTGAAGAAATGAATTCTCGGCAAGCTACAGAAGTTGATGTGGTTTGTGAAAGTGATGCGGCATGCAAACATCAAATTCACTTGCTTAGACAAAGCACTAAATGTTATGATCAAATTTGAACTGTTCAGCGAGTGTAATATTAATAACAGGTAAACGTCTTTTGTATTCGACAAAAATTGTTGGCACCGGTTGCGACCGTCTCTTGTCCAGCGATGAAAAAAGTAACAACTTCATCCATAATTTCTTCATCGCTCAATCCGTTTCCATCTTGATCCTAAAATCAACAGTTGTTGAATTCAGCACTCCGAAAAAGAAAAAGTACAGCAATAGGTGAAGAACCATGAATGCTACAGCGCCAATCTTATTTTATCAGAATTATTTAAGTTGTTTTTCGCACTTGATATGTTGAGCAAATTTAACTCGTATGCTTGAAAAGACTGAATTTCAATTGAATATCACAAAAGTAATGTCTGGTCGGGAACCTGCTATTAGCATGTGTGCTATTGTGAGTTAGTTTTGTTTCGACAGTTTGAAGCAATACTTGTGCAGCACTTGTCAGTCAGTCAACATTGATAAATTGATTCGAAAAAACTTGCTCCGGACCAGTGCCGGATTAACAATAGTAGCAAATGTAGCAATTGCTACGGACCCCGCGCTTTTGGGGGCCACGCGGTCTTCAGTAATAAATCTTATTTATTACATTATATATAAGGTTTTTTCAGTCTAAGAAGCCAGTATTTTGCTAAATTTGCCATAAGCAGTAAGCGAAGGTTTTCAATTGAACGTTGTCTGTGTCCAGAAATTCTTGGTTGATTCTTTTGGTACAGGTACGTAACAAAAGGTATAAGATTGCGTCCAGTCAGCACGATGCACTCAGACTGTTATGTCACGATGCAAACTGGAGAGAGCATGCAGTGAGTAAAGCTAGTAACGGGAAAGGGACTGTTTGTCGCCGCCGTTTCGGCGCCGGCGATTTGGCGCTGAGTTGTTTTGGCGCTGAGCTGCTTAGGCGCTAGGCTCTTTTGGCGCTAGGCTGTTTTGGCGCTAGGGTGTTTTGACTCTGGGCTATTTTGGCGCTAGCGCTTATCTGCTTGTTTACTATCACGCACGCGTCGTTGCCTCTAGAACTATGTTTTTTCCATCCTTGCACGGATCTTTTTGAAGAAGCAACAAACAGTGTGCATTTGCATTTGTCTTGAGACCAGACTGGGTGCATGTACGTATTTTAGGACTTAAACGAAGTGCTTTTCTTAGAACCAATACGATTGATGGCTGAAAGTCTTCTTAGCAAGAGGGATAAACCAAAGTTTTCCCACTATGGGTATCTACACATTTTTGATAAATGCAGCAAATGTGACCCATCGTTACTATTTTGGAGATGTGAATAAAAAAACGAATGTAAAGGGCGTGTTCACACTAAAAACAACGAAGTAGTAAAGAAACACATAAAAGTGTATGCCGAATTGGGAAGTAACCATCCAGTTATCTGGAAATACATTGAAGGTATTAGGACAGCACAAAGAGCGCGTGATGCTTATTATGAGCAGTTGATTGCTGGAAAACATCCAAACCAAAAGCTCCTTAAATAGATTAAGGCTGATGAACGCATTCTAAACATCCTAAAACAATCTGATTCACGGGCACCAATTGAATATCTGCGAGGTCTAGTTCACAATTACAAAATAAATTAAAGTTTTATCATGTTTTCAAACTTTTATCCATTGTTTACTTTGACCAACCTTTCTGTGTACCATTTGCATTACACAAACTTGTCTGCATTGGCTGGCGCCCAAACATCCCAGCGCCAAAACACCCCAGCGCCAAAACAGCTGGGCGCCAAAAGCCGGCGCCAAATAGTCGTCGCCAAAACGGCGGCGCCAAAAAGTACCCGACCCGCTGGTAACACGGACACGGATGCCTTGCCCACACACTTTATGATTTAGCAGGTGTCGAGGTGTTTTTTTTAACTTAGGGCCCCGCACTCTTGAAATGCTACAGGCCCCGGGCCTTAATCCGGCACTGATCCGGACGATCACTTGACTCGATGCTCCTGTCAACAATATGAACTCTACAGAAAAAGTTGGATGTAAACATACAACTCTAAGGCTTAAAGTCAACCATGTCAAAGCAGTCCTCTATAATTCACATTGAAATACTTTTCACTCAGTTATTTTGATAATTGGCGTTTCAATCTCGGCTTGAGTTTTTTACACCTAGCTTGGGCAGTGGTTCGACATGCTGTTAATCTTTCGTTGCCATTCTCTTAGATCCATTTTCAAAAATTTCTTACAAAATCCTCCGTTTTGTTTTCATAAGTGGCTCGCACAACAGTGGCAAAAACAAAATATAATATTACCTGCAACTATAAAGTTTTTAAAACAAGCAAAAACCTGAAAATATCAAACCTTAGTCTGAAGAAGAATATCCAGAAAATCAACAAGTTTTCCTT
>JGI24021J15306_10010527_pt1 | contig 11478 bp, 9 predicted proteins | sample Ectturendosymbi1_FD_15306 | JGI IMG/M metagenome (IMG submission 15306)
TTTATTATTCCGCAATTTAATTCTCCATTTCACTTTTTTTCACTTTTTTTTCCTCGTATAATTTTTTTATATGCTTGCAGTTTAGCAATCCGTATCTACTCGTGCCTGCAATCTTTTGTTAATTGTTTGTCGTCTGTTTGCAATCTCTCGTTAACTGTTCGTCTTGAATTGGTTCGCTCGACATGACGCGACGAAGAGCACATTCAGGCTCCGGCCTGCCGCTCGTCGTCGTTAAATAAAAATAAATATTGTAAATATACTAGGTATACCTCTGACCATGATTCAAGGAAATCTTGAGACAACTGGCCAGTTCATGGTGACAGTTTGGTTTTTGTGGGGCATTGCCATCAATTTGATCTATGAATACGTTGTTCAAGTCTAGCACAATTACGAGGAAGCATTTGCTTTGGAATGTTTTGTTGATTGCTGTACGGAATGAGAAACACGGGAGATGATACACAGAAACGTGCTTTGAGAGGAAGATTTAGAAGTTGGATGGCGGCACAGATTTTTTACTTTTGTAATAGATGTACATGCAATTAAAAGCAATGTTGTACATTATTTCCACTAACTACTCTTTTTCCAACAGCTCATTTACTTGTTTTTAAAACGTGTTGCTGTCAGCATTGCTGTGTGCATCTCGGGAAGAAAAGGTAAGCAAATATGGACATTGGCGATACACAAATTTCAGCAGGAGACATGTCAAAGGCCGCAGGCGCAGGTGCAAATTTAGCACGAAATGTACCTGGAATGACGGGTCAGACCACTCAACAAGGTAAGCTGTGAAAAGAACTTTGATGATTACGGTAAAGCTTTATTTGTAAAGATCATCTTTTACTTGGGTAGCAACTGTTGACCGCAAACTAAGAAGCATCTTTTGGATAGGTATTATCTGATAAACAATGTTTATTTAAATGACTGTTTGTACGGTACAGCACCAATACACAAACCATTTAATGCAATGACTTGAACACTGCATTGAAATCAGTATAAATAAAGTCAACAGTGGCAAGTAATTGATATTTTCATATGAAGTCTATTCCATGTTGCTTTAGCAATAGAAGCTCCTGCAGAATTTGACAACAAATTAGCTACAACCAAGAACCAGCAATAAGTTGAGTTGTTTCGGAAACTACTTGATCCACATGCGTTTTCGACTGTCAATTTTAAACTGATTGTGCATTTGATTCCTTCTGATAAACTTGCACATTTCAAGTTTATCCAAGAGAAAGAAATCTCTTATTTACTTTTGCGACTCGCATCGCATAAATTTTCTGAGAAGCCTTGGCAAAACTGAGCTATTTTTCAACAGGTATTGATCCCAATCAAGCTCTCAAAACAGCACAAAGTGGGGCGAACTGTTTTCAAAAAATCTTTTCATGCTTCGGAGGCGACGCACCTGAGGTACCTTCCACAGAGTAACCACAGACACTGACCTCAAACAAACACTGTTTGGACCGGAAGAAGAGCAAGATGTATATAGAGTCTTGTCTGATTGCTCACTGTTTTTCCTGACTAATTTCTATTATCAGTAGATTGCTGTTGGACTTTGTTTAATTCTACCTTTTTTGAAAAATTTGTTTTCAAAAACAATTTTGTTCGTCAATGCAAAATAATTTTGTGCGTAAATTTGTCCTTTTGTGCGTACATTTCTGCTTTCGTGCGTAAATTTGTTTTTTGGCGTAAATTTGTACTAAACAGTTCTGCACGAATTTGTTTTTGCATTTTAATATGAGTGTATTTTGCTATGAATGTAATGGAGTTGAAACTAAGGAACTTTATCTACAACGTTTCGGAGATAAGCAATCAAATGCTACCATACTGCAGACTTGATTCCAGTGAACATTTTTCATCGTAAGAATTTGATTTATTATGAGAAGCGGAGCATGCAGGTTTGCTACGCGGTAAAAGCTTGGTTTTGTTTCAAACAGAATCTTTTGAATAAACAAGGTGCACAGTGATGTGTTCTGAACATTTTCAAGCGCAGTGTTTTATTCTCGTTTCATGTCAACAAACCATCCAAACTTTTTGCCTTGCAAATTTTTTTTTAATTACGGCTTTCTCAGAGATATAATTACACTGAGAAATTTTTGCAACTGCACTGTTTTTGAGCAGTGTATTCGTAAAAGTGGGAAGAGCCTACGGTAGTTAGAGGCATGTTTCAAGCTTATCATCAGTGTATTGCAGTCGAGTATGTATTCACATTCCGCGGACACATAATGTGCGTAAGTAACCTGAAGAAATTTGAACACTGCTGCCACGAATCGAAACTAATTGCTCACCGAATCAGCACTATCACGGTCTCTTCATCGTTTGAGCCGGTTCTTGTAATCTACTGCTAGGCCGTGTACGAGATCTTGGGGCAAGTCTTGAGCCGCCATTCGATTGTCTCCTCATCCAGTACCGTCAGGCCATGCATTCCATGGGGGAGGTCGATGGATTGGAGAGTGAAGGACAACATAGTCAACGGTCTCTTACTCTGCGCCACACTCACAAGCCGCAAAAGGGGCCATACCCCATTTGCGTAAGCAGGAGCGGAAACGCCCGACAACCAGTGGCGTAACTGACGGGGGGCAAGGGGGAGAGCCGCCTCCCTGGTAAGCTAAATGTAAAAACTGGGCCCCCTTCAGTTGACATTTTGGTATTTAGTATTCTTTAATTTGTTGCCTTTTTGCGTTTTTCCGGGTGTTTTACTTTTTTTTTTATCTAGTATGGACATCCACGACATCAGAGATTCACCATCATTTTTTAACATTTTTCTGAGTTTTGGCTAGTGGGACCCCTACGGTGACCAGTTGGCCCCCTTCAGCTAAGCCTTGTCCCCCTGGCCCCTGGCTCAAACCTCTAGTTACACCACTGCCGACACCGGTGCGGAGGCCGTTAAGTCGGAGCCCGCTTTTCTTGTTAAGGCCATTCCAGGAGAGTGGGTGCCGTCGTCGTCGTGCGTATGATTGAACTGCAAGATCATTTTTTTCTAACCAAGCGCCCAGAGCCGGTAGGGGTGAAGCAAGATCTGCATTCGCTCCAGGCATCCGGANAGAGNCACAACGTCCACTTAGGATATNTTCCACGGTTTGAGCTTCTTCGGAACCGCATGGACACCAAGGATCCGCCATCTGCCATCGGTGTAGTGATTCCAGGAGGCGTCCTACTCGCGTTCTGAGGTGGTTCAGTTTACACCACGCAGAGCGGCTGAGACCAAGGTCGGGGTTTCCCACTTTGGATGGTGGAAGGGAATGAGGTGGGACCCGTGATTTTTTCCACTCCTCGAGCCATTGGTGTTGAGTCCACTGTGCGATAGATTCTTGCCCCGCAAAAGACTCCATCAGTTCAATCGCCGGTTGTGCAAATGGCCTTCGCGATTTGAGGCAAGATCTTGTTTTCAGGCGTACCAACTTATATTGAAATGGTCAGTCAGCGCCTACTTCAAGGCGAGTCGGAGGTTAGCGGCATTTCGTCGGACTGAAGCTGGGGAAATGCCTGCAAGGATTGGCAAGTATTGCGTCGGTGTTGGTTTTAGGCATCCAGTAATTGTTCGTAAAGCAGAATTTATAGCCACATCAACCTCCTTCATATTCCTGCTTCTTGACCAAGCTGGGGAGCAGTATTCAGGAGTGGGGTATACAAAAGCCAGGCTGCTAGTCCTGAGCGTGCTCACGGAGGCACCCCACCCCTTGCCGGCCAGCCGGTTTAACAGCGCGCAGCGTGACAAAACTTTCTGCCGCACAGATGTAAGATGAGGCTTGAAAGTGAGTGACCGGTCAAGCTTCACTTCAAGATATGTTGGGTTTGATTCACATTCCATGGTTTTGCCATCCACTGAAATGTTTAGTCGTCGTCCCACGTCACGTGTGTTGAGATGGTACAAGACATACACAGTTTTTTCTTTGCTAAGTTGAAACCGATTTTGATGGTGGTGGGTGTGGAGTGTTGACAGGTCCCTGATCATGGCGTTCTCGACGTTTGCCCAGTCCGGCCCAGCAAAGACGAGAGCTAAGTCATCAGCGTAAGCCAGTTTGGTGGACAATGTCGTCGGGAGTGCCGATGTCGGAAATAAAAGTACGGAGTCTCGTAGTGCTTTCTAACCACTCCACATTCCATCGGTGATGCGCCCAGAGCGTCGCACTTCTGTTTCTGTCTTCTCGAGCAGATGCCCAAGTTCCATGGCACGGCATGCTATAGACNGTGTGGCTCCATTGCGACGAAGCTGAGCAGGTTGGATGCCCGCGAGGATAGGAAGACTATCAGATGTTGCGGAAGTGGGACGCAGGCATCCAGTCACAGTTCGCAAGGCGTCGTTAATGACAGGGTCAATGAGGCGGGTGTGAGCACTACGGAACCAGACAGGAGGGCAGTACTCTGCTGTTGAGTGATACAGGGCTAAGGAGACCATTCGCAGCGTTGTTGCCCCGGAACTCCAGCCCGAGACAGCAAGTCACCTCAAAAGTGCGACGTGTGATGTCAGCTTTTTGCGAAGTGCCTCGAGNTGACGGCGATACGCGAGCGACCTGTCCAANGTTACTCCGAGGTCTTTGGGCTCGGAGCAAAAGCGCATGGCTTCTTCCTTGAAGTTTACTTTCAGCTCTCGTTGAACTTCCTTGTCACGATATTAAAGCACAACTGTAAGTAGTTTGCGGAAGGTTTCTTGACTGATCCACGGCACACTAGGTTGCAGGTAGCTGCGTTGACGTGATGCTTGACGCGGAGGGTGAATAATATCGCAATCACAGTTTCTTTTTTAGTTACAATGTCGTTACTGTATGTGCAAGCAACGAACACGAAACGTGGAAATTGGCTGGTGAAGAGAGGTAAATGCACTAAAAATGCTGCTGAATATATTAAACGACACAGGCACGGAATGGAGCTGAAAAAGAGTGGCCAATATAGGTTCAGTTTAATTTAGCAAGCACAATGGTATCAGGCTTTTTCTGCATGTAACTGACATTTCTGTGTTTTGGGATCCGCATGCAATACGTGGTGATGGTGAACACGCAGCACACCCAGAACTCCACTAATAACTTCAGGCCATGGTGGAAAGAGCCAAAGCAGCGTACAAGAAAGGAAGATTTGCTATGGCTACCTGGGCAGCTGAAATTAATCATACATCGTTATTCCACAAAAACAGAAAATGGTTGTTGGGTGATGTAATGAGCTTCGTTTGGGTAAATGACTTTAAAGTAGAATTCCACGTTTTCATGTAACATATCCTATCTAAAATTGAATTGACACCCTTCAATGACTTGTGACTGGGTTAGGTAAGCTTATGATTTGTTGTAAGACCCACCACAGACCTGAATCTTGGTAAACAACTCCTAAATTAATTCCACTTTTCTTCTAAGCACCAAATGCTTGACCTAATGATGGGGCATGGGGGTAAATGGGCACTACCTGAGTAAACAACAAAACAAATGTAGTGAGGCCACAACATAATTTTTCAAGCAGTTCACTGATCTCTCCGCACCAGTGAAAAAAAACATTCGTTTAACAAGTACTAGCAAATAATGCCAAACAATTTTATCTAAATATGGAGTTGCACACCAAACAATTACAATAAGTTATGAACAGTGCCGTAGCAGCCCAACAATGGGTCCCTCCCCAAAATGCAGGAATACTCAACTGCGGACTGTAGTTATATAGCAAAACAAACGAAATCACTGTATACAGGCACAGCAGCACACATGAAAAATATTACACAACAATAACAAAAATATCATAAATTAATGTCACACTAAAGTAGTATCAAAACGGCTTGGAGCGAGTCTTTTGGCATGCAAAAGCCTTCATGACATAATCGAAATCTACAGAGCGCACACATGAAGCTTCGACTGACAACATGGCTAATGAGGATAGTCTGCTATCTATAATATGAGACCTGTTGAAGATTTTGATCAGCTTCAGTATGCTGTAACTTCTTTCAACGCTGGAAACAGGATCAGAGCAGTTTAGCATAATCCGAAGAGCAGTAAATACGTTAGGATAAACTTCATTAAGACGTGTCTTGAGAGGAGAGATTAACAAAAGGAATTGGATCTTAATCATTGTCATTTGATTGACGACAATAATTTAGAGGTGTTGTAATGAAATGCAAATGTTAACAAAAATTTGCAGGAAATCAGAATCAAGTTTGTCGTTCAATTATGAAAACACTGATACAGAAGGAACAAACATGAGGCCGATCAAAACAATGCGCCGCGATGAACCTTTCCCTTCATTAGCGCAAAAGGGAACTTTGCTTTAAAAGCATGCGCATCGTACTTTTAACTGGACGAAATATGCCTTCGTAAAATTTTGTGATGTCTAGACTTGTTAATCTCCTGGTGCATGGCACATGTTTAGATTAATAACATTTTGTGTCTCAAATACGCGGCTATAAATGTTGACAAATGTAGACCAAGGGGGCCTACGTGATCGCAACATGGTTAACATTCATAATCCACTAACTGCACTACCCAGTTGGGTCAAGCTGAGCAGTGATTGCTAAACAATTGCTAAATAACTACACTATGACTCCATCTTGCTGTCTGAATAGCAGGCTGCGCAAAGGTGTGACTTCGGTTGTAAGCGCAAAAGGTATCTTGCTTCTATGCAGTACAAAATACGAGAAGACCGCCTGGGCTACATTTTTTCACAATCACATACGTTGACCAGGTGTAAGTCTGACTTCTGGACGTATACAACTAGGCAATAGGCATATAGGCTAGCTTCACGTTCAACACTCCAAGCAGTGCTGCCACAGCCCTTTTTGCAAAAACCACCAGGTTCACAAAAACAATTCACTAGATCTGACAAAAATCACTAAATTTAACGTTTATGCGTTGAATATAGCAGTTTTGCTTGAAATCATTTATTGGTGTGTTTTATCGCCTAAAAACCTCACTATTTTCAATATTGTTAAAATAGATCATGCTGAAGCGTGGCAAATCTTAGGTTGGAAACCGTCAGGTCTCTTTCAAGAACTAAAAGCGACAACACTAACGAAGTATTTCAGATCAAGTTAACCTAACATTTAATCAGTATATTCCTACTGCACTAATTCTGCAATGAAGTGAAGATAAGGTCATAGCTAACATTGCATTAATAAACAGAAAAGAAGTAAAAACAATAAGAAACTGAAATTATAGTTTTTTTTGTTCTGTAGGTGAAAATCTTCACGCAACGATTCACGTGATCAATTGTTTTTCTGAAAAAAGTTGGATGAAAATCAGAAACAACACATCTGATCTTCGACCACATACCTTACTTGTTTGTTATCAGTGGCGTACGCAGAAAATTTTCATGGGGAGGGGTTTCTATCAGTGGCATATGGTGGTCATTTGTATTTGGTGTGCGCTCTTTGGGACGTCACAATTTGACGTCAAATTCATGTTTCCAAACCAACGTTTTGGCGAAGTTTTTTGACATAATACGCATATACTTCTACACGCATTCCCCTTACTGTTTCATGGCACTGAATATAAACTATCAGCTCTCCAGGTTACGATATCGGAAGAAAATACACTCAACCCTACGACACAGCAGTTCATAACTGCAAATATATCAGGCTGCGCGTTAAAACACTGGAGTAAAACACACTCATCAATGCGTCAAAGCAATTTACAACTGAAAAATGAGGCTGCGCTAATGTCTCGTCGAATAAGAGCAGTGGAGCGTAGAAAGTGTGCGGCTGGGCTGTCTGATGCACAAGCCGCTTTGCAAGATCGAATCTTGGTAAACTACACAAGAATTGAGAATGCGCATAAAGTACGCAAGAAAACTTTCGATTTTTGTTATTTATAGAAGTCCAACAATTTTTTATTTTTGCTTTTTCCCTGCTGAAACATTATCAAATGCCTGAATGCTTCTATGTTAACAACTGCGGTTAGTCGACAAATTAACAAGCAAAAAGTAGGTGAAAACAATTAATCGCTTTTGCGCAGGTAATAAAGTTTTTTTAAATATCAAGACAAGGAGGGTTTTAACCCCAACCCCCCCTTGCGCACGCCCTTGTTTGTTATAGATTCTCTTACCATCTTCACTGCACAAATCGTCCATTCACATATGTATTGAGGAAAGACATGTCTAGCGGCCCATGAGGGAACGTAAGACCAGTGGTTCTTAACCGTGGGGGCACGCCTCCCAAGGGCGGCGTCAATAAATTTCCAGGGGTGCGCGAGCCTTACGCGCTCTACAATATGGAAAGCCTTATCAAAAATTTACCAATAAATACATTTGTTTTTGCAACTTACTTAAAGTGGGGGGACTTGAAACAAAGGACAATTAATTGAGGGAGGCGTGGTAGCGAAAAAAATAAGAACCACTGCGCTAGACATTTCGTTCATGTCCGCTCCTTAGCCTGCGGAGACAGGTTGCGAAACTTGTTAGCGGATTCTTCTATTGTTGGTCTTTATTGCTTAACAATAATACGGCAATATATCTTCAAACGTTCACTTCAAGTTATTGTAGTAGGTGTTTTTCCGCAAGTGACTATACTATAGGGTTCTATAAGGTTCCCATTTGCGTTTTTTCCACCCAGATCTGCTTTTTTTAGTCGACCTGGATGTCTGGGTTTAATGATGAAAAATCGCGTTAAATCTGGGTATTTTGAAGTGATAAACTCATCAGCAACACCAATGTGTTCAATAATACAAAAATAACTTTATATTACAGTGTTTGCATGCGCACATCGGGTGAGAAAGTAAGCATATCTGATGAAACAGAACGTGTTCAATCGGTGTCATATCCTTATATAAGATCATTGACGGGGTTATATATAGATATATATCTATAATGTTATTGTCTCTAATGCCAATTTAAGAAACTGTAAAACAAGGGTTAGGACTGATTGTTTAAATTTCGATGTTTCCCTATGCATACAAATTAAAAAAAACAAGTTTCAATCAGAGGAAGAAGGCATTGGAATTTTGTTTTTGTGGGATTTTAGACCTATCTGCAGTTCAAGATGTCACAAAATTTCAAAGTTTAATAACAAATGTACTCCTACAATTAGTGAGAGATATCATTAGGGCAAGATTTTTCAATAAAGTCAATTTTTGGTAGTACGCTTGAATGACGTGTTTTTTTGCAAGAACTCTGGATAGAAAGAGTAAGTTTCATATTCTTAATTTGATAGGTCAATAAAAAGTCAATTTTTTACCATTAGGTCAATATTTTTTTCATAGGGCAATAAACTCAATTTTTTATAATTATCAGTTATTAGTCAAAATTTCTTTTCAGTATTGGTGAGTAAAAGTGATGATTTTGATATGCTTGATAAAGCTTACACATTATCCTGGAACACTGAACCCGAATTTTTGTCACACGAACTCTGAACCTGAGTNGATGAAACCCCATTTTAAAAATTAAAAAAAACAACACTTTTTTCAATTTAGGTTGATGACAATGTACAACATTACATGATTTTCCACTTTAATTCTTCCACCTGGTGATTGGCTTGCAGTGTTATGTCNCAAGACTTAGACTTATTTCGCAATAGCACATAGACTTGCGTCGCAAGTCGCGTTGAGAATTTGTGTGTTTTCTTTGAATAAATGTTCGCGTTTTGATATAAAATCTCAAGAAATTCTCAAGAAATAACATTTATTCAGTCTAAATTTTGTTAGGTCAATAAAGTAAATTTTTTGTATTTATGAATCAATTTTTTTAGTTTTTAGTTCAATAAAAACTTGCCCTAGATCTCACCAACGGAGTATGTTACCAGCGTTATGAAAAACGTCTTGAGCAACAAAAAGATCGTCCAAATATTAATGTTTGCGCTGTAGAAAATTTGGAAGAGGAACTATAATTAAATCAGTATTCGATTATCGTTTCAATTCAATTAAGCACACTCATATGTTTTTGTTCGTAACACACACTTTCTGGGTTTTTATTGTAAGAATATGGGTTCATTGGTGTGCAACCTTGGCTTATTTGAAATCACTGAATGGGAGACCTTAAGCGTGGCGCTGTTTGGATCATATCTTTTAAGTCACTCAAAAAGATAAATGCCAAAGTTGTCAGTTTCCCTAAAGCTATATACTAAACCCCGTCATCAAAAAGCTCTACAATTTTGACACGTGGCGAACAGTCTAAAGCCATGGAAAACCAGTAAAGGAGTGTTTTAATATTCAAGCGTGAGGGCCCCACAAGCGCGAGGCCGCGGGCATTTGCCCGATTTGTCCAATGGTTATTCCGCCCTTCCCCCTTGGAAAAATGTGCTGGACATAGTTATTGGACATAGTTAAAAAAACTTTGGGCCCCTCTCAGAAAATTCTTCACACCTTAATGTCCCAAGCTGGTTATGGGCCTTGGGTCCACTAGCCAACATTTACAGTAGAAAAAAATGAGAATAATAGTGAATCGGGGTGTGGATGGCAATAGCAAAACCCTAAATCACCGGAAACTACTCTGAAAAACGCAAAAAACAACAATGTGCCGAAAACCAAAAGAACACTTATATAAGCTCAGTGGGGGGCAGTGTTTACATTTACTGTAGCTTGCCAGGGTAGAGATTCGCCCCTCTGTCCCCCTGGCAGTTACGCCACTGACCGTGGGAGGAAGGAATGATGCTGCTGGGCCGCTTGTTGTGTTTGATACACGTATACGGCCCAAATCAAGTGCGCTGTAGTCGAAATTGGTGGAAGGACTTAGTGATGCTCTGCATAGGGTTAAAACAAAGGAATCAATGATCCTTTTGGGAGATTTCAATGCACACGTTGAGAACGACTCTGGGGTTTGGAAGGCTTCCACTGCAACTGTACTGTTGCAATATGAACATTTTTCCCAAAACAGGTATGTTAACAACACAAGTACTGTACACATGGTACAGAGATTCATTGGGTCAGCGGTTACTCGATCTCTGCGTAGTTTCAGCTGAGTCTTTGCGTTCAGTGTTGGACGTTTGTGTTAAACGCGTGCAGAACTGTCGACCGATTATCACTTGGGGTTGTCTGCAGCTTATGCCTTAAAAAACACCAGTCTTCACAAATGCGTGGGACCAAGATGTTCTAGCGAATTGATTTCGGTGCGCTACTGGTTTACGACGTATACTTATTGACAGTTCACATGAATTGCTGCAGCGCAAATGGAGAAAATCAAATTTTGAGGATTTTGAGAATGGAAATGCAGCTGCGCATGAGCAAAATGTCTGGCGCGTGAATCAGATCAGAATTCGATAAAAACTTTCAAATGGCAACCATCTTTGAAAATTAAAAGTCCCTGCTTCCTTTGTTTCAAAAATCCGGATGGTAATTACAATTTTTTACTGACCTATACTGAGAAAAACTGAATGTGTTTTTAAGATATTTTTAATAATATGATATATACTGTAAAAAAACATGATGGTTACTCTTTACTAGGAAGATATTTTGCTGAATACCATCTATGTGAAACATACGAAGCGAGTAATAATTTGTGTTAATAGTATCAGCCAGTTGCTAGCATATCTGTTTACAAATCTTAGCATGGTGGCTAGCTGTTTTGTCTATATTCGACTTATGTACA
>JGI24021J15306_10010528_pt1 | contig 11477 bp, 6 predicted proteins | sample Ectturendosymbi1_FD_15306 | JGI IMG/M metagenome (IMG submission 15306)
ATGTTGGTGAAAAACTAAGAAATAAACATCAATATTCTGATCGCTAAGGGGGGTGCTTGAGCCCCTTCAGCACCCCCCCTGGCTGCGCCTTTGGCAGGTAATAAAGTATTTTTAAATATCAAGCTCAAGGGAGGGGGTTAACCCCAACCCCACTTTGCGTACGCCCTTGGCCACACAAAAGAAAAACGAAAGTTTTCTTGCCTACTTGATGTGCATTGTCAATTCTTGTGTATTTTAGCAAGTGTCAAAATGTCAACTCTGGATGTCCGCCATCCCAGTTGCATGCCTTCTCTGCTCAACTGGTATTCGAGGAGACATTCGAGCACCCTTATATTTTTGCAGTTGTAAACTGCGCTGACGCAGCACTGAGTGCATTCTACATCCCTGTTGCTACGCGTTGCCGCATAGTTTTGCAATTATGAACGGCTCTGTCTTATGGCGTTGAGTGCTGTGTTTTGCTCCGGTGTCCTAACTTGGAGCGCTGATATAATTTATGTTCATTACGTTGGCACATTGTACAACAACGAGTAAGTACAGTGCGTGTAGAACAGGCCTGCACAACTCTGAAGCTCGAAGGGCCAAATTGCTCAACATAAATTTGCCGCGGGCCGCAAAAATCCACTGTATTTTTAATTCGTTGTAGTTTGGAAGAAATTCTGGAACGACGATTAATTGTCTGAAGAACATGCTGTTGCAACATTTCCTGCAAGCGTCGCGATAAAGCTGTCGCGGACCGCAAGAAAAGCTCAGAGTGGCCGCATGCGGCCCGCGGGCCGTACGTTTGTTTGCAAACGTGAATACGTCGTCAAATTGTGACGTCACAAACAGCGTACATCCATTAACAATGACCACCATACGCCACTGCTCAATACTAGAGTTTGGTAGGGGGCATACAATCAAGCAGTCGCCCCGGGCATCACCAGACCTCTGCACGCCACTGAATACTGATTGAGTGCAATAGCAAGTAAAGATCAAAGAACTGTGAGTGATAGTGGCCACCAATCAACGCAATAAGAACCAGCTGATTCCGTTTTATTTGAAGAAGCTAGTTCAACTATTTAACCATTAATATGGAATGAACAACAATATGAGGAATTTGAACGCAAAAACAGTTGGATGCATGCTAGTAATGGGAAAATAGGATGTATCTGCCCCCGGGCGCAGCATGTGGGGGCCGTCAATTGAGGTTGGAATGTCACCTAACAATTGCAAAATGTCAAATGTCAGCGGATGTTAATAATTACGATTAAAAAAATATCGAATGCCAGTCGCTGATACCCAGTTGCGAAGTCTCATCAAGATCACCAAGTTTCGCAAAGCGAGCGATTACGAACCTTGGTGATGTTTTAAAGGCATCGCTTGTGTCTCCAGCAATCAGTGCCCGTATGTGTTTTGACTGACAATTGCGTCACAATGCTTTCAGATAGCCACGGTTGCAAACTTTCCCACTTCGCTCTCATTGTATAGTTGCGTCACAATCGACGGGAATCCAGCATTCACAGTGCATGCAACTGCGTATGCTTTCACAGCAGTGATAAATCTTAACAGTATGTTGTTAGTAGTTACGACAACAGATCTTAGGAAATTATCTGATCTTTGATGGCTTGACAAACTTCATGTTGAAAAGGATATGATGTGGTTCTGAAGGTAGTTATGATTATTATTATTTGTGGGATGTTTAAATAAATCCTTACTACTTTCGCAAAATTTTAATTGAAAATGGGCAACAGCGTTGAGTATATTAGTTATTATTGTGAACTGTTCAGTAACTCGTAGGGACGCAGGAGAGTGAGGGCATGACAGAGGCATTTCCCCCTGACCTTTCAAAAGGGAGCAACGGGGGCGGAGGTGACTTTTCATTATAGTATCGTAGGTAATTTCACAGTTTATCAAGATCGATTTGAAACAAATTCATTGCAGCTATTTACGCAACGACAAGATTCAGAATGGTTTTCTACAATTTCTGTTATTATATTTGAGGTCAACATTGTTGCTGAACAGAACAAGCGTATTGGTGAATAATTTTTTGTTTTTTTCATAAGTTTGCATTTCCCTCAACTCTTTTACTGACCTCCTGCGTTAAAGCTGTTCCGACTACTACTTGTATTTTATTTAACTCCACCTATAAACTTAGCATCTCCACAGACATGATTGTCGATATTCATGTCACAAAATTGCTAACAAAGCTTCTCACGAAAGTCACAGGTGTTCGATATTTTCTAGGTAAAAATACCTGACTGACACATGATTTAAATCATATCAGTCTTTTGACAAAGTAATCGATAAATTTGCAGCAGCAAAAGCAAGAAAACTTTGACTTTTAAGTTATGTAATTGCAAGTAAAGCATTAGATCGCAGTATTCCTTTTATTTTCTGCTAACTTTTCAATGTTTTATATCCAAAGAAATGTTTTAGGATTTGGGAATTTTATATTTCTGCAGAAGTTTTGTGTAAAATCTTTTGCTTTCAGTTTTTCATATGCATTCTTCCGTCCGTCCTTATGTACTCACGAGTCTGCCCTCAGTCAGTCTTTCCTGGCGTTCTAACACTCAGAACTCTGAGAGTGCATGCTCCAGAACCCCGTACAGCTCGCACCAGCGGTGATTGTGACCAGACCTGACGGGAGAGGGGCACAAGCGGGTACGCTGCTTTCGGGATCATCAGAAGGCTCTGGCAAACGTATGGTTTAGAAAAAGGAGGTGCAACTCTGGCCAAATTTCTGTTTTATTATCAGTAGAATTTTGTGCTCATAAAATTCTGTCATTAAAATTCATGCAGATGATCATGGAACTTTCTGCCTAGTTTTTTGCATTTTACTTCACTATTTGCTACAATTCGAATTTATTATCGCGTCTCAATGTTCAATGGTTACCAAAATTTTAAAGTGGGCACAGCTTCATGCGAAACAATCTGGAATGCTAATCTTCAGCTTTCGTCACACTAACCCTAACGTCGGGTGTGCATGACCCGGTTTTCAAAAATAAAAAAATATACTTTCCTTCAACTACAGTGCATCACAAAAACTACACTGAAAATATAACTTTCACTGAGCTGTTTGAGCACTAACAATGTTACTTTGTACTCTAATGTCATACGATTTTTGATGAAAAGGGGGTGGTGTAGATTTCATATATGTCTGAACTGAATTACTCGTAACAAAAAATTTTGGGCCTGCAGAACTTCTTATGTTGTATATTGCTAACACGACCGTAGAAGCATGCGCTGAGTGAGTTTCAGCTCTTTAAAGCCACTTAGGTCTTATCCCCCCTCTAACCATAACGTCGGGTCAGCGTGACCCGAAATCACAATTTATCCCCTGCACTGCAAAATCGAAAAGAGTGAGGATGACCGCAAGCGCACATTTTAACATGTCACGCAAAAAATTGAAGCTACGAAAGCGTGGAGAGCCCTCCGACGCGTGCTTACCTAGGTTTCACGTGGTGAGCCCATTTGACCCGGGTCATCGTGACCAAAGATATTATTCCAGGGCTCTACGATATAGTTCATGATTTCCAAGATCCAAAATCCTGACACCAATTCCGTGACGTCACAGTCATATGAATATGTCAGACGGTTCTAGAAACAACCATACCCGGGGCGCAAGTCAGTTTTCGACGCCACTACTACCAAATCATTCTTCGCATCTATTCTGCCATGAACGGGCTGGGTAGGGGCGCCTAAACTGACTTTGTTCTCGGGAGCGGGAAACCCTAGATACGCCACTGCTCAAAGAATCATTTGTTTTTTCGCAAGTGCTTTCACGTCTGTTGCTGCGACGTGTTAGATAAAAATCCTCTTTGAAATGTACATAATCGTATCAGCACGAAAATTTCTTGCAACTTACCTTGGTAATGAAATTCCGCGTGTCTGCTACATCACACGTTATTTTTCTTATTTGGTGTCACAGCGTTTCTTTTGCATTGCAATTAATTTGGGGAAACGTTATTTTTGTAAGCGTGGTCGCAGTGTTTTTACTTGAGCTTATCGTGGCTCGGATTGCACAAACCAAACTTAAAACAACTGCATAATCCCCTTTTTCTCTAATCTAACGACTTTAGTCTTATGAAAAAAATATCGTCTTTGAGAACGGTTAATAACAATATTATTACTCCACCTCAGTAATAGCGTTGTCTGTTTTCATTTTCTTAGATGCTTACAGCGGTCACAAGACCAGCAACAAAAATTTTGCACCCGTGAAAAAACAAGGTTTTCGCTGAACAAAAAGTGATGTGCACAGCAACGTTAAATAAAAAACGCAAGTGCGACTAAGCAATGTCAATCGTGAGCAACATAATCTTTGCGATTACAGACATCCACTGTTGTTTTTCAAGTAAGACAATCAGTTGTTGTGCTAAGTATTTTGGCCAAATCGAAAAGTTTTGATAAAATGTTACAACTCAACGATCTCGCTGGGCTACCCTCCTACTGTACTTACAACGAAGCTTTTCCATAGTTTTATTTGCTAAGCACATTGGGAAACGCTGTTCAAAGCTGACCAAGTTTAAAATTAAAACGTTTTTTTTACGGGTTAGGATAAACGGGCAGAGAAAGCAAAGTTTTTTGTGTCAGGGGTTGTTGCACAGCTTGTAAACAAACCTGCTAAATGGTAGCGGTCATTTTCTGTACCGAATCGTCTCGTCATGTTTATAGTGCATCAAGCCAACATTGGATATACAGTATCGTGTCTTTACAATGCATCCAATACGCCGAACAAATTTCCTTTCAAATGTTGATGTTGTCACGCTTTCAAAGTTTTGCAACAACTTTCAGGTTTTTGCGCACTTTGATTTGCAGTCTTCGCCGATGAAGTTGCACTTTTTATATTTATCTTGCAACAATATTCCTGAAATTACTCACCAATATTTTTGTTTGCTCCCCTTTTTCTTCACGTGAAATATTTCGAAGCATCTACATTACTTTGGGTTGAAAATGATATACTAGTAGACATCGGGAATAATTTGTGACATTCCCTAGTACCCCAGTCGCCAATCAGTAATTTTCCCTACTCACTAAAGATATGTCGCCTGTGTGAAAATAGTTTCGTCGAAGAATTTTACACTTTCACTAAACGAGGCAAATAAAGCACATTATTTTTATTTTCAGCTACTCGTTGAACTTTCTGTTGTCGAGCAAAAACCAAATACTTTGCCAAATACCAAATGCTTTTTCTACTGTAAAACTCGCTTTGTGCGTACAATCGCTATGTTTCTTGTTTCCCAATAATTTCTTAGTTTTCAACATCAATGATAACTGCTGAAAAATTCAGTTCGCAGATTCAGTGGACGTTGCCAAATTACAATTCTCGGCCACTTTGAGGGTTTAGACTTCCGAGCATGCTGCAGGGCGTCCGCTCAAATCCTGCCACCTCTCTCTGAAAACCAAACGTACTGGGGAAACCACAGGAAAGTGTTAGCCCTTCGCTTTAAGCTTGTTATCGTGAGTTTGCTTCAACATAATTTAAATCAACAAATCTCACTGTTAATCTTCGTTCTTTTAACTCTACACGCAAAATTAACGTTTACGAAAATTTTGTTTCATCTACATTTAAGCCTGACACAGCCCAACCGAACGTGAAGTAGCTGGGCTTTCTTTATCATTCCAATTTCGCTGAAATTTTATTTGCCTCCATGTGTTAAGTTACAAATTACGTGATGCCAATTTGGAAATGTCCATCGCCTGTACGAAACATGCAGAGTTAGTGTCGAAAAATTTTATCTGATTAACATTCTTACCTACACAGCCATACCAAACGTCAAGTGATTGATTTCTTTTATCATCACGTTCTTGTATGCGTAGCTTTTGCTATTATTGCTGTTTATCGTTAATTCGTACCCCTTTTTGTTTTTCCTTTGAAAATGACCTGTCGTATGATAGGTCGAAACGGTGGATGTTTTCCTAATAAACTCACACCAGAAGAGCAAAAAATTTGATTGAAAAATGCTTGGTGGCAAACACGCAATATGTTCGTTAGGTCTTCCGATGTATTCCTTTAGTTGATAGGCACAGTGGCGTGCAGTGGGGGGGGACGAACTGGGCGGCGGTCCCGGGCATTAAAGGCAGGGAAGCATCCCAAGAGTAAATTTCCAAAAATTAAAATGCTTTACTGTAACTAGATGATTTTTCCTATGTTTTTCGAAACCTTTCTTCTTTGTCAAGACTAGTTTCTACGTATTCAAATGCCAGTAATTCTCATATTCTTCAATACCAAGGACCTATACTCGAGGAGTGTGGCGTACACCCAATTAAACTGTTAGTGACGTGACCTTTCCAGATCGTGCGATCAAGGGAAAATCACCAATGAAGGATTGAAAGATTATTATGGACGTTTAATTGATTTTCTGAGCTAAATTTCAAAACTGTCCTATTTCATTTGCTTGAATTAGCTGACTTTTTGATGCATTACTATAGTTTCCCGTTTCGTTTTTGATGTGGCAACCCTGGGTGAATTTGACGTCATATTGTGACGCCCCAAACAGCGTATATCCAGAAACAATGACAACCATACGCCACTGCCCAATACTAGAATTCGGTAGAGGGAATACAATCAAGCAGTCGCCCCGGCCATCACCAGAACTCTGCACGCCACTGGATAGGCTGTCATTCTTACAGTATGTCATCGGTACACATATACACTGAAACATGCATTTATAAACATATGTTTTAATTATTCGACGTTTGTGTTTATATAAAAATTGTGTGTTAAATGCAATATATTGCATATTGGGGGCCCCGAAGTACAGGCTTGGGGTCCAAACCTCCTAGCACCGGCCCTGGTGGTACAGTTCACTGTGACATACGAGAGTGCAAAAACAGTTTTACGCCGCCGATGACTTTGTTTATTCGGTAGGTAAAATAACAAGTTGCAATCATTTAGCTAGCCCCGACATTTTCATCTGGTTGCAACCCTGACTCCATGATACAGCTAACTGGCGCCTTCGACATATTTACGTTGAATCTGTTGCTATTTCGAAGCGTCTATTTACGTGGCAATGCCTTACCAGCTACCACTAACATGTTAGGTGGCGCTAGAGGACTTGTATATAAAAAAAGTTCTGAAATAGTAACATCGGTTCAACACGACTCTAGCTGCCATGGGCGTTGGCTGTGGTTATAACATCTCAATATCGGAAATAAATAGCTTCTTTTTGTTACTCTACGCCACAATTTTTTTCCTTTCGGACAGAATCAAGTCCTTAGTACGATTCGCCTTGTTTTGCTTACTCATGCAGCTCACAAAATCGCGCATGGATGTGAACACGAAGCTAATTTTGGAAAATTCGTGCTTTTATTTTAAAAACTATTACCTCTGCCTCTGTTATACTTGCTTCTGCTGTTGAATATTAGCGTGTGCACTCTTTCCTCGGCTCCTAATGATTTGCCGCAACTTTTCACTATTTTCATGACAAAGTTAGCTTACTTTTTATGATGTAGTGATGGCCAACCTGGGTTTAGCAAAGTGTAGCCTCCTCTTACATGATGACGTTGACCAACTACATGTTGGTCTCGGTTTAGGCAACTGTTTCACTGCTAGGACGATCTCTGTTCTTAATTCTGAAAAAGAAATCATAATTTTTCCATCAAGTCAGGTATAAAAAACGCATTTCCTAAACAATATGGGATTAGGGTTAATAATATGGGATTTAAGAGTGCCTGAGCAAATAATTGATACAGCCTACCCAGGAATCAGAAAGCGGGGAACTGTTGAAAACACTGCTATAAATCAATTGATCCCTTGATACTGATCGTAAGATTCGCTTGAAACAACAGCAACAGTAACTGGATTTTTTAAAAACCTGCTAGCTTTGTTTTTTTCAAAGAAACCTTCATTTTATTGTGTAACGACTTCACTCCCACATGCAAGCCGTTAAACTTTAAGCGTGCATCGCAGTAACAAAGAACACACAAATACATGAAAGAATACGAAAATGTATACGTGGAGGTAGTAGAGAGTATACGCTTGATGGCACTAATACATTTACTTTGATGAAACACAAGCTTACAAGACACGCAAGAATGACGCCATCATGATTACTATATGTAGTACTGCGATGACTTCCAACTACATCGCTTTATAAAATGCATGAGGGAATGGGAGACCTCGAAGGACCAGGGGTCATTTAGGCTGCAGACCCCCAAAAGACGGAGCTGCTTGTAGTGTAAAGGGAACAGTGTATAACAGTTAGTAAAAGTCTTTTACTCTGGGTATAAAATATAATATAATTGGATTATATGGTTTATTGAAGTAAAATGCGTTGCAGGTTAAGGTCAAGCCACCAGATGAAAATGGTTTAAAGTTGTCACATTAAACATTTACTGTTTTCACACATTTCAAAATATTCGTGAATGCTAGAGAAGAAATGCGTCAAAAGTTATACACTGGTGCATCACTGCTGTGATGTTACGAGATTTAAGCAGATTGAGAACTAGTCGTGCAATCATGCTTTGTGGAAAAGAATTCGCTGTCAATGTATGCATGGGAACGGAAATTCGCTGTTCAATAGGCATATAGTTTGCTTTGCATCTATAGACTAAAGGCATCCCACTACTTCATGCACTGATTTGATGCGACCAATTTTTGTGAACGCAACAAAAACCAAATGATGTAAAATATAAAACGGAAGATACTTCATGATTTGAGAGTTTCCACTGTAACAGCGTTAAATAATTAAATCAATCCACTTGGTTTATGTACGTACACCAATAAATAAGAACACAAAATATGTTTCTAGAAGCCAAGTAATACGTATTTCCTATACTCTTCCAAAAAAGTCCCAAACAGGTTTCATTTTTTATTTCTGAAGGAATCAATGACTTCCTTAATTCTGGTTTCCGGCAGCGCTATAATATCTGTCGGTTTACATGGAGATACGATTTCTTCAAGCTTGCCTATATTTTTATACAAAGATCTCATGCTGCAATGTGGCAAGGAGAGATAATTTGACATCAACTTAAACATGGTTCGCAAAGTCAGTATGTGCAGCATATTGCGCGAGGTAAAGTGGTAGATCGCTATCAGAGTGGTTGTTGCTATTTGTTAAGCATTCACAGTCAGGAAACAATTGTGCATTGCAATGTTTACAGTCATTCGTCTAGGTTTAGGTGGGAAGCACATTTTTGCGTTGCTACGTCAGCAGTCATATATTCAGAACAGAAAACGCATTTCAACATATAAAATTAACACACTTACGTATGCATTTTCCTTCTGTCAGTTTGTTGTTCAGTGTAAATAGTCGCTTGGATTTAACGTTTGATTTCAAAATTCACGGAAGGTAATATCTTTGCGGTGGAGTTAGATGTTAAGTAATTTTGCCACAGCCCATCTGTTTATAATCAACATCATTTCCGTGTTTGAAGAGATCATCGGGTGAAGTGACGGTGACCCAATTTTCAGATGACTTGAGCTTAGCTTTTATATTGCAATTTCGGGTGTAGCAAGAGGTAAATGTACCAGAACAAACCTTGCCTAGTGTGACTGTGGCTAAGCTATTCTTGACAGCACACACAAGCAATGCATTTGGTGGAAATCCCAGTATTCAGTGTATGGATGAAATACCGCATATTATTATGTATAAGTGACTTTATTTTATCTGATAGTTTGTTGTAGATACAAATAAAACCGTCAATAAAAACCCTCAGGTGTTGCCTGGTTTATCTTGCCATTCAGCTGTGCATATCGATTGATGTGTTGAATGTTGGTGACCTGGAGACCGACAAGAGTTGACTTGTCAATGAGTAGAACTGGGTGGAGACATCTAACCTACATTCAATCCTATTTATGTACTTTTCCTTGTCAAGGAAGTGAGAAGTTGAATTGAAAAGCTATCTTATTGATTGATGTGCGAGCTATCATTGAGCGTTCTTATAGATGGTAATGAGATGAAAACTTGTGATGAGACACATAGGGTAAAGATCAAGCCAACTCTTCTGAACCAAATACAACGCGCTGAACGGGGAACGCATTTCACAAGTTGCCAAGCTTGTTGATGCCGGCATACCAAAATTACTTCAAAAAGAAAGCTTTGCCAGAGTCGGTGCATGCGATGCTGGCAATGCTCTATAAACCACTTGGTGAATAATGATTCTTTTATGAATTTATATTTCACTCAATATTTTCCTCCAAAAGTTCTTCCCTACCAACCGAATCCCTTTCTACTGCAAACTCTGGTTAGTTCAGTTTCGATTTCAATTAGTTATTAACTTCGTGGACATCGGGGTGATACCGGTTTTTGCTTGGCTATGGTGACGCCTTGCATTTCATTGCTGTTGACCACATTCAGCTTGTGCTGTGGTCAAAATGAAATAGCTGTGATTGCACTATTGTTCACATTGTGTAACAATAGTCATGGACATACCTCGGGTGACTGGTTAACCACATTTTTTGCTACATCGTAGAGATTCTTCTTAGAGCTACTTGTGTAAAACGTTCTTTTTACTAGACCATGGAGTGAAACCCGCTGGTCGATACGTGTTACGTTCGTCTGCGGAAGAGGAGCAAGCAGTCGGCAACATTGTCAGCGTCGCACTCTCAGCAGAAAAAATAGCGAGCAGACGAAAATCACTCGTCGATCGGGGAAGATGACGGTGCCCATTAAGACGGTGACAGTGAGACCGTTGTAATAAATGTGGTGCGAAATGGCGTTGGGCGACTCACATTGTCGTCGCTGTCAGCAGTTTCTCGTTACTGAAGCGCGCATGGCCTTTCGTAAGTGTCTAGAAAGAATGCAGTTTATAGCCATGCATCGAGGCACTCCTAAACGTCAGTTTATTACCATACATTGTGCTCACGAGTTAAGTCAGGCAAGTTGGTTGACAATTGTATTGATTTGAGGGATATTTAGAGAAAAAATTTGAAAGCAGAGGTTCTCGACTACGCTTGTGCTTTACGAGTAACACCGAGATTAGTTCACACTAGAAGGCAGCTGTGAATAAGATCAGGGCTGCTCTGCAATGACGTACGGCAAAAAGGAGAATCAAATCCGCCATCAGGTCTCAAGTTTGCCGGTGTGTTTTCTCTACTGACGGTTGACGTGGGCGGCCTCGATGTGAATGGCATGACGCTGCCTGTTTTTTTTGTCAGACCTTGTCATAAATATATTGGACGTGATGGTATTTTTCCACAGAAGGTGTTGACTTTCGAAAAGCTTGTTTGGAGAAGTGGGGCGTGGGGTATTTTGTCTTGAGTTTTTGAGTTTCGAATGCAATCAAGATTTCGGGTAGAATGAAAGGCTTGCACGTGGTGTTGGAATCTCGATGCTGTTACCGTTCGAGGCAGACTCGGGTAAAACGCAAGCAAGGGTTGCTTTTGCCTCGTTAAAAAATAAGAAATGACCATTTGTGATGTCAAAGCGTGATAGTGAACCGCGCATTTGAACCCGATTAATGGTCAATGGTCAATGGTTTATTGTTTCATATGACTCAGCCAACAAGCAGAAGCATCATAAAAGCCATCGCATGCAGTAAGCCAATAGTTAGCGAAC
>JGI24021J15306_10010530_pt1 | contig 11474 bp, 9 predicted proteins | sample Ectturendosymbi1_FD_15306 | JGI IMG/M metagenome (IMG submission 15306)
GGATTGTAGCCTAGTTTACAATAAAAACTTCAGCAAAATACTACCATCTAACTGTTTGAGCCCAGGGCCAGGTGAAGTGGGCCAAGGTGGCCTAAAAGTCCTCTACTTATGACGTCACTCACAAACAATCCGCACCACTCAACCAAAAAAGTTTTTTTTCGAGTGCAAGCTACAAGACTTGCCGTGTGTCTTTTGAGACTTTGGCCAGGTCGGTAGCGCTTACAGGAGCGGCGAAATCCCCGTGCAAAGCCACATGCGTTTTGGTGTTTTTTCTCAGAAATCCCCAAAAGCGGCTAGATGCCAAAGTAATTCTAAAATACAACACTTTCTGAGTCTTTACAGGGTTTGAACAGCTCACTAGTTCGAGCAGCTGGCGTGTTATTTAGCCAAATGACGATGGTGACCATATTCATTCGAGTATGACATGCAAAATTGTATACCAAAAAAAACAACGCAAAGTTTGGTGCGCATTATAAATGAGGTCTTAGATTTTTATGCCTTTACGCCAGAGGGCACATACGTACATGTGTGCGTAATAAACAAGCCATACGCAAGAGAACGCACAAGTATGGCAAATTTCGTATAGCCTGTTTCAGCATAGCGCAGAGGTTCAAAAACACAGTCGCACACTCGCACTGCGCAACTAAAAATTTGGTCAAAAAAAAAGAACTTTAAGCCTTCGTTACAAAATGGCAGCATGCCTAGTTTTCACTCCTGCTGTATCTGTGTTGCACGACGTTGGGTAGCTTTGGTAAGCGGCTGCGCTTTTCTAGAATTCAATGAGTCGATGCACAGTGCATGGCCTGAATGTAGAATGCGGCCCCAGTTCTTTTCGTATACTAGAGCTTCTGTCAAATGGGACAGGGCTTCCTAAAACTTGCATGTTAGCATTTTACTGCCTGGTATCTGTGTGGAAACAATTGTTTGGTGAATCTGATGATGAATCGGATTTGGAAGGGTTTTAAATTATAAATTTCATTTGGGAATTGTGTTCATACTGGTAGTTTGCTTTACCAGGGTACCATATGTTGTCAATAAATGTTTTGTCATCGCTGCATGCTTTCAACAGCATTTGTCACTTATAATCCTTGGTCTGAGCTGAGAAAAAGTGAAAAATTTTTATACCTGTCAGCTGAGAAAAAGTGAAAAAAAATTTATATTACCCGTGCATGTTTTCTCCTCACGTATATACATGTGGGGCAGTACCGAAAATGTTAAGAACTGTATTGTTAAACTTTAATTATTTTTTTTTTAGTTTTTGAAAATTTTTTGAAATGGTTATATACTAGTATACAAGCATAATTTTTCACCTGAAGTTCAAAAATAAGCATGGGGCACCAAGATACAGTAGTATCTCCATAATACCAGCCCTTAAATCAAAAAATGAAGTCAATTGAAGTTGCACTGTTTGAGTTATAGATATTTGAAATATGGTCATGCTTGAATGCACATGTTGCCTTATAACAAAAATTAACCAGGGTTCAAAGGTCACCAGTGAAAAACTTTCTGTCATGTTTTGTTCAGCATGGAACCTTGCACTTCACTGTAAAATATTGGATGCAAATGTTCAGAGATTAGGAGTGACAATCAGTTTAAGTTCCAACAGCAAAATTCCAAAAAAAATTTGGTCCAATCTTCTTGAAAAATATCAAAATTTCAAATGCTCATAATTTTACAAATGCAGGTTCGATTGCAAAAATTCCAACGTTGTTGAGCTCAGAAGTCTGAGATGTTTCCTCTTATGATATTTCATGAATTTTTTGAGGCTCAGGAAAAATACCAATATTGCTGGATCACTTGACATGGAATGACCTGTCTGTTTTGTCACAAACAGGGTCTATATACAAATGAAATACCGTGAAAAAATCAATGTGTTAAGCAATCATTTCTATGTTTGTCTCAGTCACATAGTTACCAACAAATACCAAGTTGATTTGAGTATGTTTTCCACAACATGTTGTTTGCAACTGAGTTGTATTACTGCTTATCTAACCTGTGAATACAACAATTAAGTTTTTAGTAGAATTTTGGTACAGTGGAAAAAGTGTCTTAGTGCAAAACCTGACCATGGGTAAAAGCAGTTGGCAAATACTGCTGTCAAGAGCAGACAGTGTTGCATGCGGAAATTGTAACCTGGAAAAGGATGCATTGCTCTGATTGTAGTCAATCAGGAAGTTCCTTGTAGCCTGGCTTGTATTTCTTTTGCTCAAACACTTGTCTGTGTCCCTGTTGTTTGCGTGGTACCAATTATAATATGATGTATGTGTTTTTATGTGTAGTAATAATAATATGATTTATGTCGGTATGATTTGTGTTTTGCAGATTTGTTCATGAGTTTTGCTTGACACCGTATTCACTTTATGCAGCTGTTAGTGTTGGCCTTGAAACTGATGATATAATTGAATATTTGAGTCGTCTTAGCAAAACCACAATTCCACAAGGAATTATCGAGTTTATCAGACTTTGCACACAGAGCTACGGAAAGGTATTTTTATAGTGAAAATTAATTTAACCATTTGGTCCATGTATGATAACAACTACTGGATTTATCATGAATATTTGCATCACAGTGATTCTTTTTAAATGAACAGGTGAAGTTGGTGTTAAAACATAATCGATACTATGTGGAAAGCACCCATGCTGATGTCATTCGACTTTTACTGAAAGATGATGTAATATCTACATGCAAAAAACAAACAGAATCTGGACAAGGAGGGACATCTTCTATTGAAGATGGGTTGCAAGTAATTTTGTGGGCGCTCTGCTCATTTTATAGATAGTAAAAGTAAAAAGCTTCATGATACACACATTTTCCTACAATGCTTTCATAGATGTTTCATGTACTAATGCCTATTCCTGTCTTGCTTTCAGATATCAACATTTGTTGGCAAGCAGGCCCTGCAAATCAACAAACCTGCAAACAAGGAAGATGCATCTGCTGAAGTAGGCAGTGAGGATCAAGATGTTGTTCCCAAAGATATATATGATTTCTATGAACGTATTGATAAAGAAGATGATGTAGATGATGAAGAGCAGCAAGTAGGGCTTTGTGTTCTTAATATTTTCTCTATTTTTTTAAGTTCACACTTCATGTAGGAAACAAGTAACTATCTGACATGCTGATGCCGTACTATCGTAAAGTGGTATTGTCCTGATGTCTTTCGAATCTTATGTTGAGTGCCGGCTTAGTACGCTAAATACTTCGTTATAAAGGAGTTCCATTACATTCGCTTTGTCCTCCCTTTTGAATGTTGTATGTGACATGTGAATGCTTATCTCTGCGTACTTCCTACCATGGAAGATATGGCTACTTTCACAGCGAATGCTGCATTGATGACAGGCCAGTGGCAGTACCATGCATGAAGCTTTCCGTTGCAACCATCCACTATAGCCNAGTATGAGGCTGGAAAGACCACAAGCACCATTTTTTGGTATTCATGACCTGACTTAGAATCAAATCCACCCTACCAGCTACAGCAGCACACGATCTAGGCCACTTGGCCATCTGTGTTATAAACAACATGCTTGCCATGAAAGGGCTCTTCTGCCTAGGTATAATCCCCTTAGAAATTTATGAATTATGTGAAAGAGTGGTATGGTCAGGCTCTGATTTTCAACAGTGGTTACCCTGAAATTGTTAATTAGTTTGACTGACTGTCAGCTGTGGAACTGGAGCCCAAGCAACTATAGATGGCTGGAGCTAGATCCAGAGTCAAAAACCTTACATTGCAGAGCCAGAGCCTGAAATGTGGATTCCGCTTCCAAAGCCCTAGTGCAGTGGTTCCCAAATTTTTTTGGCTTGTGGCACCCTACAAAAGGAAATATAATTTGTGGCACCTATTTTTCATAGTTAAAGGCCACAAAGATGGCGGCAAGTAAATCAGTCACAGTATATTGACAGGGAAACTAGTTTCATGTTTTCCAACGCATCATCAGTCCTTTAAATGTAAGACAAATCTTACAGGCAAAATGTTGGCACTTCGAAACAAGTAAAGAAATACACACGAACTGTGGCTAGTTGCAACAACATTACTAAAATTTTTTTTCAAAGTTAAAAGGCTGACCTTCCCAGAGCCTCATAAACCAGTCACTGCTAAGAAAATATGCGTTTGGCAGTTGTCTAACAAAAACACTTTTCCTCTGGAGATAACACACGTGGGCGATGAACGAGTGCCAGAGAGAAGCCATGCGATTTAAACAGAGCGTAACAGTTCACGAAAAATCAAGAAAGGCAGAGCCTTTCAACGTGGCACCTAGTGGTGAACCCATAGCAATTTGGTTTGATGTTTGGTGACATTTTGAAAATATCTTTTCAATGATATATTGATAAACATATTAGCACGTGGCACCCCTGGGCATTGCAAATGGTACCCCAGTTGGGAACCACTGCCCTAGTGCGTGGGGCAAGTGACTTGTACCAATAATACATAATAAAAATTGCGCTCTACAAATAATACAATGTTTTTCAGTTTTTAATGGACCAAATGATTCTGGAACTAGAGCCAAACAATTCAGATGCCTAGAGCCAGAGCCTGAACTTTATGTTCTGGCTCCCCAGCCCTGCTGTCAGGTACTTTGTGTATTCTTATGGCAATCTTAAACATAATACTGCTGTGAATTTCCAGATAATATCATTTGAAATTGAACAAACACATGTTGAAACCTTGCAAAAGAGATGCATTGAGATGGACTATCCTTTGCTTGCAGAGTATGATTTTCGAAATGATACTGTGAATCCTGACCTGAAAATTGACTTAAAGCCTACAACTGTACTGAGGCCATATCAGGTGAATTTGTACAATATGTATCTTGAATGTCATACCATTACTTTTGATTTTCTGAATATTTCATTCCAGATAGCTAGCTGTTGCCAGACCATTTCAGAAAGAGGCTGTTTTTATGTAGTGTTTTTCCTTTTTTCACTGAACAACTTCAGAAGTTTGCTATTTTGTGTGTTTTTACTAAATATTTACCAAGTGTTAACTGTTCAGAGCTAAGTGGTGTAATGCAAGTATCTGTTAAAATTGTCTGGTATTATTATTATTATTATTTGTTTCATATGGTGGATTCCATATTCATTTCTTGGGATTAGACTTTTACATATGAACATATCTATGTCGGTTCTTGTGATTCAGGAAAAAAGTCTCAGGAAAATGTTTGGAAATGGGCGTGCACGATCAGGTGTGATAGTTCTTCCATGTGGAGCAGGAAAAACCCTAGTTGGAGTCACTGCAGCATGCACTGTGCGGAAACGCTGTATGGTTCTGTGCACTTCCGGTGTTGCAGTGGAACAGTGGAGGTGATTTAGCTAATTATGTTTGTTTTTTTTACATTTTATGTCTCTGATTAACTTGTATAGCCAGTATATCATTGACTGTCAAGCAGCATGTGGAGGTTCTTTTGAGTTGCACTTTTTTGAAACATTATGTAGTGTATCCCATTTTTTTTTTCTGGTTTAAGTGGGTCATTTAGATGAGAATTATACCATTTACAAAACCAGTGGCTCCCCTAGGGGTACATTTGCCTAACTGAAGGGGAATATGTAAGGTTAGTAACAGAATCAAATTCAACAGTTTGTTACTGAAGTGCATTTATGTTTGGCCTAAAACTTTGGTATGCAGACATGGGGACTGAGTAGTATTGTGATAGATATGGTTCTTAATATATGACAGACATTATTTGACCTGCAGTTGTTTCAAGTTAAAATTCACTCCTGCATTTTTGTCTCACATTTTACATATTTGATTCGTAGAACTGGAAAAAAATTGTATCGCATCAAGGTAATTCAAATACAGTTATGCACAGAAGGTTGATGAAAGTTGTATTTCTGCCAGAAGAAGTTTTAGTTACACACAAAAAGAACAAACTGAATCAACTAGGATGTAAAGACAAAATAAAGTTTGAATGTTATTTACATAAAACCTTGGTAGGATGGTTCATATAGATACATGATAAAAATAAAGCAAGAGGCTGTGTGTTGAGTGTTACAGACTCATGTTCACAATAGGGGAGTGGATAGGAGGCATTGCTTTGGCTGTCAATACTCACAATTAAATGAGTTGGTCACACTCCCCAATATCTCAGTTAAAATTTTAACCTCGTGTGTTAAAACTCTATTGTACTATGTTATCAGAAAGATTTGCTAGTATTTTCAAACTGAAGATAATTCTTGAAAGTGACTGAGAAGTCTGACTGTGCCAACGAACATAAAATATAAAACTTTCTTCAACTGATATAGCTGTAGTTTTCAGCATATATAACATTGTTGTGTGTCATTTATAAAAAAATTTATTGATAAATTTTATCAAATTTTATTAGTTTCTTTGACTTTTTGGGTGTGATTGTTAGAAATTACACAGAAGAGCGTGGTTTATGAGTTTGACTGGACATGATGCATCAATCTATTTTGACAGTTTCTTCATGTGAAAATAAGCTGTAACAAACCTGCTGTCTCTTCAGGTCTCAGTTCAAGATGTGGTCAACAGCAGATGATAGCATGATTTGTCGCTTTACATCTGATGCAAAAGATCGCCCTCAAGGCTGTAGCATTGCCATTAGTACATATTCAATGATGGGCCACACAAAAGCTCGGGCGTATGAATCGGAACGTGTTATGGAATGGATTCGAAGTCAAGAATGGGGTTTGATGATACTTGATGAAGTAGGTGTTTCATAATGCTGCATGTGTTTGTACTGTTCAGTGTGCTGTTGTCTCTGAGGTCTAAATATTTACATTTTGTCTCAGGTACATACGATTCCTGCAAAACAGTTTCGTCGAGTCCTTACAGTTGTTCAGTCACACTGCAAACTTGGTTTAACTGCTACTCTAGTTCGAGAGGATGATAAAATTTCTGATCTCAATTTTTTGATAGGTCCAAAACTGTATGAAGCGAACTGGATGGTGAGGATAATGGGACATGGTCCCGTTATTGCTAAATTATTTGTGTGAAAACTGTGGTGTAACATTTAATCATTGTCAAAACTAAGAAAAGGAATCATTGAATGACTTTGAATGCTTTGTAATAATATGAAAAAGTGTCATCACGTAAGGATTCTAGTTGAAAGTTTATAGCCAAACATAAAAAATATTTATTTTACAACCTTTACTCAGTGGATTTTGCTGTAGTTAAACATAGAAAAGTATATTTCCTAATTTTTCTTGTGTTTTACTTCTCAATTGATATATATAATGTTTGTTTTTTAACATCTTCACACAGATGGCACCAACATGATTGGTATGATGTTCAGTACTACTGCTTAGTACTGTGATAAGTTCCAAGTAGCCTGCTTCATAAAAATGTATGGGGGTGTGTGAGACTGCTGAGGGCCAGGGGCTTTTGGCCTGCAGACATCCCCAGCAAGAAACTATTATTGTGTAAACAATTGGTTAACAGAACTAAATAAAAGTCTGTTGCTCTGAGTATGAGGTTTTACATGCACAATGCATTCATACAAATTAGTTAAATCAAAATGCAATGCAGGCAATTTTAAACAATACTTTTCCCACTGAAATAAAGACATTTTTTGTTGTAAAATATGTTACGCAATAAGCGTTGGAATTTTGTAGGTTGATACCGATTATTAAGCGCCAAGCCTTCATTGTTACAACACTTATATTTATTTTGTATTATTTTACACAAACAATGAATCAATCCATCTGTTACTAATGCAACATGCTGTAAAATTTTGAAATCCCATAAATCAAAGTTTAGTCCTATATTCTAGGTTCTGACAAAGTGTCATGTTCTTTGAACCCATGTACTTTGGAACACCTTGTGTTGTTTGTGTTCCCAGTATGCTTTAAGCATGTTATATTTTGATGAGTTTTTGTCATAGTTACTAGAGTTTTTGACTATTGTCTAAGTGAGGAAAGCCCCATAACTTCAGCTTAGTGCCAAAAGTGTTTCATGTGCATGAGTCACGCTCGAAGGGTTTAACTCCTAGATATGGAGTAGACTGCAGTACTTCTTGCAATTCTAGCTTCTAATCTTTGTGATTGACCTCATTTCTTACACTGAAATTGTTGGTTATTTTGTATAAAATTTCTGATGGCTGTTCCTGTAGTGTTTTATATATTGTGAATGGCTGATTGTTATTGTTGTTGTTTAATAGAAAAAATTGAACTTGCTTGCTGACTTCATTTTCTATTGCATGTCTGTGAGTCTGAAGTAATTACAGACGTTTTGTTTGGAATTCCGTATAAATGGTTAAGTCTTGCCATGGAAATCATTTCACATATACCTAGACATATCTCATTCTAGTTGAATTAAATACATAGTCTGAAAAAAAAGCTGGAAAACTTTAAAAATGAGATCCAGTGCTTTTGTTTTAAAGAATAAAGCCCTAGTTGTAAGTCTCTTTATACCTACAAATGAATTGCAACTTGGGTGGAGTGAAGCAATGTCCAGTAGTTTTGGCTGATAACTTGAAATGTCACAATAGGAGGGATTGAATTCAGTTTTAAATCTTTCATAGGAATTGCAAAGTGGTGGATACATTGCTCGAGTGCAGTGCGCTGAAGTTTGGTGTCCAATGACTCCTGAGTTTTATCGTGAGTACTTGGGAATAAAAACTCGCAAGCGTATGCTTTTATATGTGATGAATCCTAACAAGTTCCGTGCTTGCCAGTACTTGGTGCGATTCCACGAAAGGCGAAATGATAAGGTAATTCAAGCTCAGATTTCTGCAGTGTTTTATTGTAACTTCGTAAATAGACTTCTTTAGATTTGTTTAAAAGTAGGCTAACATGTTCCCTCATGTCTGCGTTAAAAGACTTTCAAAATGTCCAGCATAAGTAGTTGAATAAAAACAGGTCTGCTGACAACTCTAAGCCAGATAGATAGCCATCATTGTGCATGTTATTGAAAAGGCATAAACCTTTCTCAAACCTTTTTGTAAGAATGCAAAGAATTCTAAAACCACCCTTCCAACACAAGTGAACAGCTGACTTTGTTCCTTAAAATAACATCTAGGTATCCAAATTTGTGACAGCCAACATAGATCTTACGGCCTTACTAAAAGTACTTGTTGTTACAGTGATGCTTCCTGTAGTTTTAGTTAGACTTGGGATGCAAGGTATTGCAGTTTTATTATGCAAGCTAAATTAGGTTGTTGTGAGCATCACATTTGAAAAATTTCTACAATCAATTTTCACCTTCATGAAGGTAATTTTGCTATGTTGTGACAGTACTAGCTCCAAGTTATATCAAACAATCACAGCAGTGCAATATTTTTAACAAAAAAGATTAAGGCACAGCAGCAAACAATGTGCAAAATGCTGAGGGGCAGAGTAAGAGTTAGTGCAGGAGTTTTGGTACAGCATTGTATTCTGTATTGTGAGTAACAACTATGTGAAATAGCAATGGATAAGCAATGGAATTTCACTGCCAATGAATACAACAGTAAATGTCATGGTGTCATTGTTTTGCTTGATATATGAGCCAAATTTCTTGTGCGATTCCCACATAATAAACCACCTGCCTTTGTTTGCTGAGAAATATTTCTTCCATAAATCTAGTAACAAGTTTTGCCGTTGTTAGATTGCACTGCTAGGACTACTTCGGCATTGTGTTTGGTAGACCCCATGGATTGCCATTGTAAGAATTTTGGAAATTGAGCTAGGTATCACATTTGTTCTGCAATCATACTTGTGCCAATATTAACACGTTATGTGCCACATGGCAACATTTCATGTTGTGATGCGTGTGTCACGGCATACAACATGGCGTGATCTAACGTTGCAAAATTCGCATCAAAAGTGTGACCAGAAACATTCATCTACTACCAAATTGATCAAGCAGATAAGCGTGACTAGCCTGAGGTACTGGCAAACCCTTTTTCTTGGTCAATCGAGTTCGCACAACTAAGAGAATGAAGAGAGAAGTGGAGGAGCAGTCTGCAACATTACAGAGCTCTCACCACCGTTTCATGCTCTGCTGAACTTGTTTCCACATTGAAAATGAGCGTTGTTGGTTTGCAGTTAATTTTGTACTGCAAAACATTTAACACCTTAAATGCTCGGGTACGATACATTCATACCTGGATATCAGCCTAAAACAAGCACTTTTCGGTTGCCTTACCAACACCATAGCTCCTCTGCCGATTGCGCTAGAGAGCTGTTCAAACCCTCAAAAGATTCGACAAGTCTTCGAGTCTGCACTCGACTAAAAATTATTTGTTGGGGGTTGNGGATTTTTTGTGAGTGACGTCATAAGTGAAGTTGTTTTTGGGCCATTTTGGCTCATGTTACCTGGCCTAGGGCCCAACAGCTANGCNGAAGACCCGGATTGTAGCATAGTTTCCAAAACAAATTTCAGCGAAATACTACCATCTAACGATCAGGGCCAGGTGAAGTGAGCCAAGGTGGCCTAAAAGTCCTTCACTTATGGTGTCACCCCCAACCAAAAAATATTTACCGCAAGTGCAAGCTATAAGACTTTCTGCATCTTTTGAGCCTTTGAACAGCTCTCCACCGCTTTTGGCGCCAGAGTTATGCTCGCGCAAAGCCACGTGCGATCCGGTTGTTTTGGCGCGAAATGTTCGTAACTTGTAGGACGCAAAAGAGTTAATAAAATAGAGTTTATTTCTAGATATAAAATCGAACAGTATCTGTGTTGAAAATGGCCCACATTCCAGCAACAGCCCTAGTAAAGGGCTCATCAAACGTGCAAACTGTGCAGAAAGTGTGGCAAAAGCAAAGACAACATGCTCTGTTGCCTGTGGGCTTTCACTGTACATTGTAACTTGTTTCAATGAAGATCACACCTTGAAACTTGTGTAATTTCCTTTTTATGTGTCCTACCACCATTCTTTGTTGTTTTGGCATATCAAAATTCAATAATACCTTTGATTGGTGTATTACAATTCCTTGCATTCTGCGCTCGTACTCCAAGCAAAGAAAGCGATAGATGTTGTAATTGATTATGGTACCTGATTCTCAATAAAGGTATTTGCAATTGGTTAGCAATGTTTTTTCCAACGGGATGTACCAACTACAGGGCTGTGGTTACCACGCTGTAATATGCCACAGTGATGTCGCAAAAGTAAAAAAAAACATTGCAGATGGTACGAAATAAGCTTTCTCATGATGTATCAGAATTTTTCATAGCTCCTCTGGTTCGTAAGTTATGGTCAAAAGATGAATCGAAAACAACAAATCAATTTCAAGCCAGACGCCGCTTCTCGCATTACGTAAATAATTGTGGCCAGACATGATACTGCTTTGCGACAATGATTCGCACGGTTGGGTATGAGACACAACACCACCGTGCTGCACCCAGCCTGTTAACAGTGCAAAAAATACATCCTATTTTTTGAAAAAATTATTTTAGTAGATGCAAATTATTTTCATATAATTGAAAAAACTGTGAAAGCAGTTAAAGCATTGTCTATAGCAGGAGTGGCCATTAAAACTCTTTAAGTCCCGCGCCTGCCAAAATTTTGGCACTAGTTTGCAACGCTGTAACTCGCCACCC
>JGI24021J15306_10010531_pt1 | contig 11474 bp, 6 predicted proteins | sample Ectturendosymbi1_FD_15306 | JGI IMG/M metagenome (IMG submission 15306)
GATTACAGAGCTGCACACAATCCGCTGCACTTGTCTCAGCAGTTACTTCACTCGTCTACAAGTTTACAACTCTTATTGCTTAAAAAATAAAAGGCTCAGTTCAACATAAATGTTAACAGCCAAGCAAGTTCCTGCCTTAAGGTCTACGCCGCTGAAAGGGCTACATGCGGCCCCAAGATATTCCTCCGCGTAGACCACATCACATAGTTCAAGGGTCTGTCACGGAATAATACGATTATGACGCGCCAATGGATCATTGCTAGGAACATGGCGGAGCGCAGAGAACAGAAAATTATGCACTAACCCTGAACCTAAACTGTAAACCTAAAACCCAAGCTGTAAATCTGAACACAAAACTGTGGAAACTTTCAAAGAAAAGAAAAAAAGCAGGTTGGATGCAGTGTGGAACCAATAGGCTTATACCAAATTGAAATGCACCTGTACACGGTGAGAGTTGAACTGAAAACCATTTGCACAGTAGACATAAACGTACATGCACAACTACCATGATGGTGCCATTAAAGTGGCAAGGCAAACTCAGCATTTTATTCGAACCTTGTTACCACCTGCGGACCTATTGCAGCTTCCTTTTTTTCCTATAAATTGGCGACCAACATGCTGATATCTTGCCCAATAAGTGACAAAACGGTGCTCACTGTTGTTTCAGCATGTTTGATTCCAGATTATTTATATCCAAATTTTTGTGAAAGCCGTTTGCATTTTACTTGTCTCTTTCAGTCTCATTCAATTCCACAAGTCTAGCCCAACCTCACTGCATGGTATGTATTTCCTTGTCTTTCGCATGCCCAATAAATGACAATCACCAGAGACGAACATGCAACATGTACTTGCATGTACATTTGGATTTAAATCTTTGCAGCATTCTAGCATTTTTATATATTTGAATGTCATCATTTTTGCTTAACCAGATTTGTATTTGTATTTATGATATTCTTTTGAACTTCTTCGCAGTTTTTGATTCATATTGGTGAGTGTAGGTTAAGCTACTGCATTGATAAAAATTTCTCAAATTCGTTGCGATTGTTTATTGTGTTTTTTGAATGTTGAGCCCTGAAAATGATCAGCAAAAAAGTTAGCTCTGTTTTGCATCCTCATCATGTCATCAGGGTTACAGAATTGTTTCAACAGTCATTGATCCAATTCCTATTACTGACTCATCATTGTTATAGCCTACCATATGCATTTTAACATTTACCACGGTTATCACGTCGCAACATCGACTTAGGCTAATAACAGCGACAGGAAGTTGGATATGCATTATATTGAGCTGTATATTTTTGCACTGGATTTGTATTCAAATAGCTTAAATCATTTCATCTGGAAAAGATTCAAAGTAAGAATATGTGGCCGACTGTCATTATCACGATATGCAAATACCTGATTGGATCATGATGATATGTCATTACGTCTATCTTGTGCCCTTCTGGCCCCTCAGTAAAAAGCAAATCTCAGGTCTACCTTTGTGCAAGCTATGAATACTTGACCCTTAGGATACAGTATAACACGACTTGAAAGTCAATACAGAAAATTTGCACCAATTTTGATTATTATAATTACAAAACCAAAATTGATCATTTCTTTGTATGCAAACAAACTGGGTTTGTCGATCAGAGGCTCTGAGATTTTGCATAAATGACTCTGACTTGTATCTCGAGTAGTTGTTTGTGACTCGAGTCGAGTCATTCTTTAGAAAACGTGAAAAAAAAAAACATTGACCCGAGTCACGCTATCACTGCTTTTTGGCACTCTCGACCTCTTTTGAATAAGCCTATGGGTTTCATAACAAAACTCTTGGAAAAACAGTTCAAAGATATTCCTTAGTAAAGTACTCCCAACCGCTCGTTGCAGAGATAACGCACTGCGGTTTCATTGGGGCATGTACATTTTTTATTAAATTCAGTGTAAATTTTAAACGGGGTAGAGGGCAAATTGTTTTCTCCATTTCGTAAACAGCATAACAACAAAGAAAGCTTAGCAACTGACCTCCTTGAACGGCTAAATTTTGAACAATCATTTTTGAAAACTGTTTTTTCAAGGAACTCCTTGCAAAACTTCATAAAAAATAACCTATGCAAAGTCTCCAGACGAAGAGCTCGAGACCGAGACCGAAATCCTTCCAGACCGAGACGAGACCTTCGAGACTGAGAGTTTAAAAAACGGGTCTCGAGACACGTCTCGAGACCGAGATCAAGTCACGAGACTCCATCATTGGCTTCAACATGATCTCTTTTAACAAACTTGTGAAGGTTTTTGTGCAATAAAGTAAATATGTGTATCATTTCAAGGAAAAGTGCTAATTTCGAAACAAAAATTTTTGAATCTAGTGTTTTTTTTCAGATCTAGTGAATTATTTTTGTGAATCTTGTGATTTTTACCGAGAAGCCTGTGGCAGCACTGGTCAGCAACGTTGCCAGATTGGCCATTTTATGGCCAATTTCGAAAAATTTGGCGATTTTTTTTGTTGCGCTGGCCACGAAAAAACGTATTTGGCCATTTTGTACAATTTGGCCTTTTTTTCTGTTTGTTACTGTAAAATTGAGTTTTCATTAAATATTATGTCTTTTTGTATTTTTGGACGGTATTCATGTCACTCATTGTTACAGTAACACCGTGGCACTTGAAACTTTTATTTCCTTGAAATGTGTAGTAATGATTTAGCCCTTGCAGTCAGTAGATTTTGTACAGATGTTTCAGTCAGTGATAATCTTTTGGTTACCAATAGTATCTTCCGCTCTCGCACTGTATCTGAAGACTGCTGCACTTGGTTGAGTGGCTGATAATCTTATGTAGAAGTATTTTACATTTTTGGTATGATTTTACTCTTAGACGTTTCTCATCATTTTTGCAGCAACACTCTGCAGAAACGTCAACCTTGTATTATTCAAAGTGTGAAGTAATTGCGCTTGCACTCTTGTAGATTTTGTGCAAGTATTTCAGTCGGACCTGTCATGAGTCAGTGTTTGTTCTTAATTGTTCTTGCCCTTTCGTTCATATGTGAACTTACTGTAATGATGGTTTTGAGCATGTGGTTAACTCATTGTGAATGCAATTCATGAGTTTAATCTTTTGTTCATATATTTGGAGCACAAGATCAAGAGAATTCTAGCCCTATGTCGTTGAATTGGAAAGTTGATATCAAATTGTTTAACCCAGAAATGGGTCAGAATGGAAGCATGTGTCTACAGTAGTGTTTAATATTTATGATTCTAAATTTTACTAAGATAAATAAAGACAAGTTGGGACAGGTAATTTTAAGTTTAACAGCAGAAATTGCTGTTTTAGGGTATAACCTGCTTCTTTGGCAAAATGACATTGTTTCGGCAACAACTATAAGCCTACTGCCTTCCGAAAAATCGAAGACACATGTGAATATGGACATAACTCAGTTAAAACATTTTATGATTTTTGCCATAACTTTTTCAAAAAACAGTCGTTTTGGCCATTTTTATCAGGATTTTGGCCATAAGCCACGAAAAATTCTGGCAATCCTGCTGGTCAATGCCCTGTTATGTTTTGGCATGAAGTCAAGCTGACAGAGGTGGGTCCGGATCCGGATAACCGGAGTTCTGCGCTTTTCTTTCGGACCTGGATCCTGACCCGGAGTCAAAAATTTGGGAAAAACTGGATCCGGATCTGGAGTCACTTTTCTATTTGGGCCGTAGCAGGAGTCTGCGTGGTCATTTCTTAGGTAAAAACATGGGCAAATTACGGTTGGATCGATTATTGTAGTCGGATTCTCAAATTTGAAGAATAGCCGGACGCGGATTCAGAAATTTTGGAACAGGTGCGGAGTCGGAGTCTGAAAAAGTGACTCCGGCCACCTCTGCAAGCTGGTTGACTGTTGAGTGTTGTGGCTAGAAGTGGTGAAATGCATGACAAAATGCGATGTTCAAACGACTTGGATATGATAGTTGCAAGGGAAACCGGCCTATAGTTCCCAGCATCACTTATTTTCCCCTTCTTGTTTTTGCACATAGGGTGTAAGTGCGGTGTGTAAGGTGTGCTCATGCTGGACCCTGGAGGTTTGATGAATGGTCGTGCCCATCGATTTTGTGATGTCATTATCTCCTTTTGCCGTGATGCTATCGTCACAAAATTGACATATGACGTCATCACCCACCCATGACGTCACCACGACGTCGTCAGTGACATCACTTTTCAGGAAGTTGGGTAGGTGGTTTTCTTCACTAGACCCCAAATGAAATAGGTACTCTCCAATGTTTGCATACATTCCTGAGGAATTTTTCCATGCATTTTAAACACACTTTGAATAGACTATCAGTACTCAGGTGGTTGCACACACTTGAACCAGCATAGAAAATGTGTTCAGCAAAGGTGCCTTCTTTGCCAGCTGCGCGATTCAGTGGTAGTTTTTAGTTAGTTTGTGCAGCAGAGAATAGATTTAATCCTGAAGCTGTTCACCTGTTGCACATCAACGCATCAATCCCTTCAAAAATTACCATGTGAGATTATATTTTGTTTCACAAAATTTCCAATTTCACAGTTTTTTAATAATGAGTTCAGCAATGCTGAAGTGTTTTCTCCACATGACAGTCACAGTGATTGCTTCATTTCCTGTTTCACCTCCCACTGTAGTAGATGGAAGTCATGACTTCTTGCTTTTTCTGATGTTCTGCCATAATTTTTGGGAGATCTGTTCCATAAAGCCTTAGCCATGGCATCAGCTTTGTGTTCTTCTTGGGACTTTCGACAAGCTCTTGATCAAAAATGCATATTTGATCACTTTTTTACTATGTCAAGTAGAGGTCCACTTTTGGATTTATGATTATCAATCCAGTATATAATTATGGTTCTCGGGCAGCCTTGTGTTTTTCTCTTCCATCCTTGTTCTACCCGAGAACATGCTTTTGTTTTGGGCTGTTAGTTAAGACTTCACTTGCTGCTCCTTTGAGCACCACTAGGCTACTATGAATGTTAGTGTAAAATTGTTTTAGCATGCCAATGTCACTGTGTTGTTGGTTTTTGCACATACATAGGATTGTCACATGAGGTAAGTTCCTCAAATAAGGGTATTTTTGAGAGCCAGATCTTGCTAGCCTGTTGATATTTTAGTTTTTGTTGCTGTGTGGCTTTGTTCCAGTTCATATTTTTCTCATGCTGTGGCTTGTTATCACAGAGTATGTTTTGAGGTAGTACTGTGGTTTTGATGATTGCAGCCATTAGCCTGTGATCAGAGAGAATGAATTGGTGTAATATTTCAATGTTTTCCCTAAACCTAAACTTTAAAACCTAAAACCCCTACACCCTGAAGTTTTAAACCTAACCCCTAAAGCTAAACCCTAAACCTAAGCTCAAACGTAAACCTAAACTGTAAATCTGAAAAGTTTGGAAACTTTTGAGAAAAGTAAAGAAAAACCAATCCCATGCATTGAAACGTGCAACCACTATTACGAAAACAAAAGTTGCCAATCTGAGAGCTGAACTGAAAACCATGAGAGCCGAACCAAAAACCAAGGGAACAGCAAACGTAAACGCTACTGCTATGCTACCAGGACAGTGCCGCTTGAGCAACAAACCCAGCATTTTATTCAAACTGCGTCATGCGAGGCAGATCCATAGCCACTTCCTTGTTTGAAAGTGTCTATTTTGCCTCACAGAGCAAAAGCACTATTGGAGCTATTTTGCCTTTAGCTAAATATGATTGATTGAAGTGGTCACATGATAAGTTAGGACATGTGTCCTGCTTAGTTGACCATTACATCTGTAATGGCTCAGTCCAGCGGACCAATGGACAATCATTAATTTGTGAAACTTGAAAGTTCTGATGTTGCTATTCTTATCAACATAAAATTAATTTTTGCTGTTTGATGTTGTTTTTCATCTTAATGGATTCATCTCATGTTGCTTCATGATTTGAGTCACGAAAATATATGAATAAACCATTACCAAGTGTTGTCATAAATTTAGCGCTGGCAAGCTGTTATCAACTTGTCTGCATTAATGAACTGTAGGCTAAACCATAACCTTGTCTCTAAACCTTATCCATTGTCTCTTTGCATAGGCCTATATGTCTTACCACTTCAAGTCTTCAACCAAAGAACCAGTTGTGTTTGATGGAGGTAAGATAGCCTTAGCACACCTTTTGTTTCATGAGGCAAAATAGACACTACCTATTAGTTTGCACAAACAATCCATATATCAGCTCCTGATCCAGCCATCTGTCAAGTTTTAAAATCCAATGCAGCCTACTGGTCAAGAAGTTTACCCACTGTTGGCATGTATAATTGGTGTTTTGAACTTGCATTATTTAGAGTAGACAATCTGTTATCTTCATTATGTCTATCAACCTTCAAGCATTAATCCTTGCTCAAGAAACTGGTGAATGTGATTCCAGCTTCTTTAGAAGATCAATCATGCATAAAAGGCTATTAAGGTTAGTCTATGAAATGAATGTGTGCTATGCTTGTTTTATTATGTTGATATATTTTAAAAGTTCAGACAATTTTGTTGTTATGAATTTGTCACATGCTGAACTCTTGTTAAAACATGTTATTATATCTGTTTATGGTAATGTTGCGATCGGAAATCCTGAGCGGCATATGCGCAAAGCTTCGCACTGTAACAGCAAGCAACAAAAGAGTTCACATGCCATGATCACTCTTCGCGTACACTATTGTTACGTTCAATCGTTGACATCGTTAGTATCACCAGAAATTACATGCCACAATCACTCTATTATTGCTTGTTCGCACCACATATATGTGTGGTGTTGTTCTTCATACGCATCCCGTTCGTGGTGAATCACACAATCAACGCAACACCACCGGAGAGGTTGCAACAGTAGTATGTCGCAATGTTCATATCTTGGTGGACCATTGATAGGTTCATGAGCATTGAGCACATTCATAAGTTTTTGTTCTTCATTCTTGTTACAAGCCTGCAGTTTTCACAACCATGGTTATTGTTTCTGTGACACAAAATTTGATATCATAATAAATGTGCACCATTCTAGCTGCAAGCAAAACAATGAAAATGCACTACCATAACAAGTTATCCCAAGATGACATTTGTATATCGCAAATCAAAATGCACAATCTTGTTTTACAAGTAGTTGAAGTTGTCTTTAATTGCAAAAGGTTCTAAACTGCATTGCAGCAAAGCTGGGCCAGACGTAGTTCTTGATTGAGCAGGGTCAGATGCACATTCTATTACCCATTTACTCATTGTTTTCATGCTGGCTATAGCTTGATCTAACTTACCTGCACTGTCACAAAAATACTAGCCAACTTTTAAGAATAATGGTAACATGCAGTGAAATCTGTTTATGCAGCCTATCTGATCAGTTGAAAACAAGCATAAGTAGCATATGTTATGAAACAGTAATTGTTTTAAAATTTGAAAGGAACGTTACCTTGGGCATCAGTAACACAATGTGGGAAGTGGCTTTATTATGTAACTGCGATTGTGGTGAAACTTTATGGGGGAATTTTGTCTGCACATGAGTTGCACCATATAGAAAAAGCAACTGTACAATTTAAGATTCCTTTTACTCAAAATTAGTTTTCTCACGCATTTCAAAATGTAGATTTGAATTGAAACATGCAACTGTTCACATAAAAACTACGTTGCTGAGCAATTTTGTTTCACCTGATAGTGAATTGGAATTTTCAAGAAACCTTTTGCGGCCATCAACAAATTTTCAAGAACCTTTTGTGGCCATCGACATACTTGCGGGAGGCGTATATATCATTGCTCCCCACTAGTGATAGGCATTCACAGGCATTTCTGGGCAGCAAAACCAAGAAGAGTAGCCCATGAAAGTTGATTGAAAATGCTTGTCATATAGTTAAAATCACCATAGATGAGTGTTTCTTAGTGTCTTTTTTAACCCACCGTGCTTTTACAACAACAATTTGAATATGAAGTGAAAAACAAAAGAAATGTTCTCCACTTTAATAATGACTTCACAAGTCATTAAAACTTTACATTGATTCCTCAAATGTCCCACCAAAATACTGTCTTATCACAAGTTGAGAAGTACTGCCTTAGGCCAAGAGAAATGACTTTTCAAGGTTTTTAGAAATTTCTTGGAGGCGGACAAACTTGTCTGGTAAAAGCAATGACCTGCACCAACTGTGCTGTAGAAAAACCTCAGAAGTTTCAAGCTAAGTGGAAACACATTACAACATTGTATCTTCATCATATGCCATGCAGTAGTCAATATAGTTAACAACTGAGCAAAATAACACTGTGCAAGGGGATAACAAAACTTACACAAGACATGAACATTTGGAGAGCAATAGCTATGCATTGAAACAGAAGCAAGTGGTGGGCAGTAATACTGTTTTGTACGTTGGGAATAGCTGCAATCAGATCAAACTTGCGCACAGGCCAGTATGCTGGCAGCATTTCATCTGAGCACAGCCAGGGGCAGTCCCTGGTGGAACAATTGCCACTCCCTGGGATCACCAGACATATCAACAAGTTTCCTTGCAAGGCAGCTCAGAAAAGGGGCACCTGCCATACACACCAGTGGTTTCAATTGCCACAGGTTGAAAGCAGACACTTTTGAGGAAGTCGTTGTATGTTTAGCATTTTGGAGCCTCAGCCTCTGTTGTTGCGATGCCTGCCTGAATGTCACCGTTTTTGTAATGACGTTGAGCAAAGGTGTCCACAACGGTCGCATACCACTCTAGGCTTAAACCTTTGTACCAGGGGCCCAAAGTCAATCCATCAGGTCTCTTTCCATCCCCTGTGAAACTGACAGGCTCCAAAGTAGAAGGGAGATTATTGCTGGTAAATGACCTTTTGAAAACGGAGTTTGGCAGAATGTCTGGGGAAGCAGCTTGCATTTTTAGAGCAGGAGAGTCCATGGAGCCCTAGCTTATCAACAATTTTACCACAGTGGCATTCTGTGTTTTCGAAAATTTTGGCAATTGGGGAGGCTTCTGACCAGGCAGCAGCATGGCTCTCTTGTGCAGCAAGTAGCTGACAATTGCTCCAAGGTAGGAGTGTTGAGCAGGGCATTCAGTGAATCTCTGCAGGTGACATCATCCCAGGCTGATTGTATTTCCTTTTGTCGGGGTGATGAATCATGGTGTTCAGACCAAGCATCAGTTACATTGTTTATTTCCCTATGAGGAGGTTCTTTGTTAAAAGAGGGATGCAAACTTTTAAAAAAGCCCTGTACAGGCATGAAAAAATAGATGAATCATGGCAGAGATAGCTCTGTAGCGGAAGGGAGCCTAAGGGCTCCATGTAGAATTGGTAGGGATGCTTGCAACCAGCTTTCTTATCCAAATGTCACGTTGCATAATTTTTCTATGTTGGTTATTATAGTAATGTCAAACACCTCCAGTTTCTCTTTGCACTTGAAGCACTGGGCACTACACAGCAAGTATATCAGGTTATGAATAAGAGGCATTTTAAAGAAAAAAATGTTTGATGCGGCTTGATTAGCTTGAGGTTTACTATGACATTATAAAGCACTTTAGTTTTTGCCTATAAGTGCATTGGAGCAGATTGTTTACGCAGAAGGGATCCTAATAACTGCCGTTGTTTGAGGTCTGGAATTAATCAATGGGAAGTGTTCCTAGAAGAGCTTGCTTGTTTGGAGCTCATTGTTGTTTATGTGGTTGATAATGGGTAACTCACATTTAGAAGTATTAGTCTCCAGGCCAATTGAAGAATAGTCCATTCATGACAGTGGTAGCTTTGCTGAGCATGGTCCATGGGTCTCCACAAATACACCCATTATCAAGGTACCAAATAGGTCAGATTTAACTTGGGATGTAACTCCATGGATGGCACAAGTGAAAAGGTCTAGGCTGAGTGAGTATCTTCTTTCACACCGACAGCTGAATCCAGGCAGAACTTATCATGAAAGAGGGATCTTTTTGAAGAACAGCAGTACCATATGAAGGGGTAGATTTCTAGGAGATGCATTTGAGCTGCTTGAAGAACAAGGTCTCAGCAAATGCTGTAAAGGCATTTTTAACATCAAGTCTTGGTGAAACATTTTTGCTATGACGTTGGTACACGAAAAGGCTGGTGGCACAGACTATGACTTCACATTCCAGGGAAGTGCCTATCCCAACTTGGGAGGACAAAAGTAGCTGGCAGAGCCTTGGCATTTACTGCAGAGTCTCAAGCAGACTTCAGAAGCCAGACATCAGTAGGTGTGACCTATGGCCTCATTTCTCTGTTACTTTTGTGCAGTCCATGGAGTTGTGCACCATAGAGGAAAGGCAAGAGATCAGCTGGTAGTTGGGCATTCGGAAGGTAGTTGACTAAATCAGTCAGCTGGTAAGGAGAAGAATACTGGCATCACCTGCAGCGATAGAGATGCAGTGTTTCAAATGCTGTGGCTGCAAACCTTCTGGGCCTGCCCCAGAACTATGTGGGAAGGAGATTGCAGCCTGTATTTGGGTTGGGCTGAAACACATTGATGAGGTGTTAGCACATGGGGGTAGCTTAAGGTCAGCTGGGACATGGTGGCATTTTTGTTGATGAGTGTTAGAGATTCTTCGCTAGGGTTACCATTTCTGAAGCATCTTTGATATTGAAATCACATTGCTCTTCAAGCGGCTCAACTGCAGAAAATAGAAAAAATTTTTTTTAAATGGTTGGGTCATAATCTTAGTTAGTAAAACCCATACTATTTGTAACTTCATTGTCATAAATGGATTAACTCTTTGGCATCCGCTAGGATTCGGGGATTTTCACAAAAAAAACACCTAAATGCACGTGGCTTTGCGTGGGGATTTCTCTGGTCCTTTATGCTCTACAGACCTGGTAAAAGTCTCAAAAAACGTGGCAAGTATTCTAGTCTGCACTCGAAAAAAAAAATTTTGCTTGGGGGATGCGGGTTTTTTGTGAGTGATGTCATAAGTGGAGGACTTTTAGGCAACCTTGGTCCACTTTGCTTGGCCCTGGGCGCCAACCATTAGGTGGTAGTATTTCGCTGAAGTTTTTACTGGAAACTAGGCTGCAATCCAAGTCTTTTGATACTTTGGATGACTTGCTGGGGTTTCGGGTTCAAAAGTTGTGATGTAAGTTAGTAAAAATATTTGACTAACTAGATAATCAATTATTTTGTTTAATTTAGATCATAACTTTTGAACCAGAAATGCTAGAAAGTTGGTCAAAGGCTCAAAAGACTCGGACTCGAGCCTAGTTTCCAATGAAAACTTTAGCGAAACACTTTGGCCTGGCGGTTGGGCCCTAGGCAAGGCAACATGATCCAAAATGACCCTAAAACTACTTCACTTATGACGTCAGTCACAAAAAATCTACACACCCCAACCAAAAATTTTTTTTGAGTGCAATGTACTAGACTGGCCGATCCGTTTGAGCCCTTGAACAGCTCTCTAGCGCAATCGGCGGAGGAACTAGGGCGTTGGTAAGGCAACCAAAAACTGCTGTTTTTTAGGCCGAAATCACAAATGTATCGTAGACCGGCTATCAAAGTGTTAAGGAAATGAGGAGTTATG
>JGI24021J15306_10010533_pt1 | contig 11473 bp, 7 predicted proteins | sample Ectturendosymbi1_FD_15306 | JGI IMG/M metagenome (IMG submission 15306)
TAGCCGATCGGATCAAAAACAAACTCGCAAGCTTTCTAGAAGCTTCGTTGGCAATACAACGAAATAGAAACGGCAACTAGCGTGTAACTAGATTGCAACTTTGGTCACGACAGACTACTTTCATTTAAAAGCTGCCACGCTTAATTGAAAGTGCGCTTTGTTGCCCACCATGGGAAGGCGGTGGTTACTTTAACATCAAACGAAGTCCATCAGCGCAAAACCTGCGAAGTGCTACAGACCGATGGTTGTGATCATACGAGCCTTTGCGCTTGGCGTGTTTACCACAACACCTAATGCAGAGTTGCAACCATCGAAGATCACGACAATACTACAATGGCCAACAATGGAAAATGCGAGAATTGACATACCGCAAATTATACCTTTCTTAATGCAAAAGCCCTTGGTCCGTTTATTTAAACATCGAAACACATGTAAGTATCGTCGAGTTGCTGATGAGCAAAACGGAACAGATGGCCGAAGGATCACAGTGTGTGTTCTTAGAGTAATCGGGCAGAAAACACACAAGCAGCAGTTGACCGGTACATGCTCGATCCTATGTTCCAGTATGAACCTTATACGGAGTTAGAAAACATCAGCAGTCCACAAAACACTTACGTCAATGTACGAAGCATTGATGTAGTCACTCTGGTATTCCTCCTCAAAGCCCGGGGCAGGATCGAGAACGACTCGACTGTGATCATAGGCCTTAATGTTACCGTACCTATTTTTGCTCTGCAAACAAAAATTGTGGCATTTTCATTGATTTGTCTGCGAAAGTCGAGAATACACAAAAAAAAACACCACGATTTTGAAGTTGATAAAAGCGAACCTTATTCAACGAGGCGTCTGCGACAGAACAAGCTGCAGTGGAACCATCGGGAAGCGACAAGAACTCTTCGTGAAAGCCGTAACCATTATCAGCTTTCATTTGCGACACATGGGCATGCAGGTCGTCCACTCGTACAGCAAACCGCTCGTCGTTTGATGTGCCCGCGTAGGGAGTTCCCCCATTCAGAGAACCTTTCTCTGTCGCATCTGCACGGTGTTGAATATTTAAAGATTGACTACTTTTAATGAAACAGATTTAGCAACTGAACTGAAAAGCAGTAGTAATTATAAAATACAGCAGCAAAGAATGGAATGAACGTAGATTTTGAGAGACGAAAGTTCGGGTGCCCGTCAGGCCATATCTTCTGTATGGCACAGAAATCACAAAGTAAGCTTCAGCTTAATTTGCATAACTAATATCTGAGGATCAACATGCAATCACTGTAATGTAAAATCAATTCCCACAATACAAAGCTGTGAAAACACATAAGAACTCCTTTGATTTCAGAAAAATTATTTTAAATTACCATGATAGTTGTTCACAACATCGATTGCACAGGAATAATTTATATTTTCATTGACAGTAATTAGTGCAAACTTGTCCAAGTCGCACCATGCTTAAACAACGATCATGTGCGCCCGATGCTCCGTCACGTGAGGAAGAAACTACCTTGAGAGAAGCGCATTACGTGCAGAGACGCAATCTATTCTCACGTTAGATATACAGTAGTAATCTTCCTGGGATCCTCAAACGCTTAGGGGAGCAACCAGCGCCGAAGTAGTAGCGAATCAGCAGTGCGCAATGCGCTTATTTGAATCCGAATGTCTTATTGGTGCTTGGGGCAGTGTACTCGTACATAAATATCTACTAGAACATTGCATGCTTTCAGGATCACTTTCAATTTTATCAAGGAGTGCGTTCTTAACCAAAACCTTCTGGCGCTTTTACGCTCGTGCCCTGTGTTTGGTATGGAACGACACGTGACCAATCATGTGTTTTCAAGAGTTCTTAACTTCTGGTAAAAACGTGTGCGGCCACACCCATAATACAAAATGCTTTTACCGCGCAAGATTTGCAAAAATATTTTTGACAAGCATTCAACCTTAACATGAGGACGCGCACTGAATGATGACATTCTATTGAATCGAAATAGAAGAATAGTTGTTGCAATGTTTCAACAATTATTCTACAATAGTGTGTAAGTTGCGATGGCTTCGCTCCTCATCTCAATCACGATTCTGTGCAATTACCAAATGTACTCGCATTGCTATCATCGATAAGAATTACGCAGCTGTTTGAGTTTTGGCAGGAGCTGGCGATTGCAAATCTCTGTACGAATCGGAACAGCACTAAGCAAAAACTTAAATGAACTCCGTTTCCCGGTGCAAAGACAAATAACATGGCAGTTGCTTTCTATTCAAACACTATAGCGCTGTTCACAGAAACATTTGCCAAAAACAATGCGGTAAACGTTCAATCCGCGATGGTTCTTGCAAGTCCGGCAGGACAACCTCAAGCTCACACACTCTGAAGCAGATGTTCCCAACCTGAGGTACATTTAATGTTAGCAATAGATGAGAAAAATATATTTAAGTTTCTTTCGAAATATTTATAGGTATATCAGTGAATATTATATTAAAAATCATTGTGATTATTATTAAATGTATCTATGCCTAATCATGATAAAATATTTTGTGAAAAGAAATTTTAGGGGTACATGTTCATCTGTCGAAATGCTGAAGGGGTACATGCTTCTCTGTCGAAATGCTGAAGGGGTACATGATAAGAGAAAGGTTGGGAACCCCTGCTCTGGAACAACAGCATATACCGAAGTTGCGCGGTTAATGACGTTTCAACCATTAGCCTTTCTGTGGATCGCGTGTAATTTTCGAAAGCATCTACCACCACAAATCACAAAACAGTCTATTCTAAAACCTGCACTACAGCACCGATTTGCAGTAAAAGTCAACGACCAATCACTAACACTACACGGAGTCAGTAGTAATTATCATTTACCTCCGACAGTCGCCTAATTAAACAAACCACAAAAAAAACGTACAAATCGTGCTCATGTACTTACACAGTCCGAGGAAAGCTGAACAAACGAAAAACAACATGAATTAGGTCTGATACCAGGTATCACTGCACCAAAATATACAGTGTTTTCGCGGCAACAGCATGAAGCATATCTTTTATTCGAGCATCAACAACTTCGGCTGATTATTACACAGGCAAGTGGGTAAACGCCTTTGGTTTACAAACAAGGCGCTCGACCACAGCACCACTAAAACACTCTAAACACGATTTACAACCCATATAAAAGCAAGACAAGAAGAAAAGCCCCCACCTTGATGATCGTAGCCAACCAGGTCGGGCATGAGGTGTAGTCGTTCGTGGTCACTGCTCTGCGAATGGTTCGAAGGCAGGAAGGTGTGGGCCGTCGCGTTCATGTCCGACATCATCATGTGCACTTCAAACGGGTTTACAACCTCCTCCTGGCGACTGAGCTTCTTCCGTCTGCACACCGGAAATTTATCCATTGCGTTGTAAAATTCGGAAAGGTTTTAGGAGAGCCATTTCATTGGTTGGTTCGGAATTCACCAAACCTCGACTTTACTTCTTTACAGTGAACCAAAAGTAACGTGAACAATGATTCGGCAAAATATTCAAACCTGGCTGGCTTCGTGACAAGCGCGTTCCGGTGCTGGAACGGTGAGTAGGAGGTTCGAACTTCGATCAGATCAAAATAAGACCCAGAAATTCCCACCGCCTCCTGCTCACCAAGCGGCAGCAGCGATTTCAGAAAGTAAAACTTTAACAAACAGAAAACCAGGTAGCAACGAGCTTGCTCTCCAAGGCCGAGTTTCTGCACAGCGCCAGCATGTTTGAGACGGTAGGACGCGATGTAGCAATGCAACGCCACGTACGCATCAGAACGTGAACAAGACAAACGCACTGTAACAACACATCGCGCAATGTCGCCACTGACTTAAGTACACATCGGATAGAAGTCGAACTACAAATAGCACGTTTCCCGGACAAGCGCTTTATCGCGCCAGACGACGCTGCCCTGTCACTGACCAACACGAGAATTGCATTTTGTAAGTAACGACCGCTTACTTCTTCAGCTTCACGACGAAGAATATAACAACAACAGCAATGATAAGGACTCCAACCACCGCGCCGCTAATTGCTGCGTACAGCAAAACATCGTCATTTTCTTCTGCGTTTCTTTCATCCGAATCTCCTCCACCAGGAACGACTATTACTGTGATCGGGTCTGCACAGATGATCAGTACATGAGATGTGCGGACAACAAAATATTACAAATCACACGTTTAACTGCAGGACATGCATAAAACACCCATGGAATTGAGTAATTTTTAAACTGGGTGCTGGGAGGTGACTCTGAAAGAGCTTCTTGATTTTTTTCATTTTCCCAAGAAACTTATTCACCTGGCTTTGAGAAAACTACGCATTTCAAAAATATCATAATCTTGTCTTTTGCACCTCCCAGCATCATCTCTGCACCCAAACGAAGTTCAAGTTAGGAGCAGAAGCATTACCTCCATCCTTAGTGTTTCCTTGCAACGATACGCCTGGCGTGCTGTCTCTAGCAGGTGGAGTCGTTGGCAGCGTTCGCGCTTCAAAAGAAAGGAACATTTTTGCGGAATTGACAAATTTGCGCCATCAGCGTTTACAATTTAAGGTTTCCAACGTTAAAAGGGAAAAAAAACAGATTAAAACAACGCCTGGGTGAATCTTAGGCTCTTCACAATAATTGGAATGCTTACATTTAATAGCAGCAAGAACGCAGCTGACTTTCGTTTTCCCATTAACGCTACTCTCCGCTCGGACGTAGATCTTGTAATCCTTTTCAGGATCTAACGGTGGATTGCTGAAGCCGTTGTTCTCGCTGTTGTCTCCAACCACAAACTTAAGTTCCTGCATGGCAATTAAGAGTGCGTTAAGCGGAATTACGTCCATTGAACTGCTTCTTGAAGAGCGAATACGGAATTTTGCGCGTTCGAAACTAAGAGATGGCCGCAGGCAACACACGTAACAACTAGCAATTGCACTGCCGCTGATAATGCTATTCCAAACTCTGAACTTCTGTGATCTGCGTTTCGAGCGGCTGGTCCACCGCCCTTCTACGGCGAAACAAGCACGATGAAGAAGATTTTTTATTAACTAACTAATATTAAGATCAAGGTGAACAAGGTGTGTTTTACAAACGATCAAATGCATGATCTTTTCATATAAGTCCCATTTGAAGGGCAAAGCATTAAGAAACTGAAGCAGACGGAGGTGCAAGTGGCCGATAACCACACGTTACTCGCATGGGTAATTGCATCTTCCAAAAGCAGACCTATTTCAAACGCGATCACGGTAAATAATAATGCCGTGCTTGAATGCAACATGCCCGAGCTCATCTTGCCAGCCAGTGACCAACGATTTCCTCAAGTGGTCCTTGCCGCGTTGCAACATCAAGGGGCAGAGAAAAATCGGGAGTGGCTGTAACGTGCAGCTTAAGCCGGTGCGGGTTGATAGCGCGAACATTTGAAATGCGACACTATAATTAGCGCAAGAAGCCGCCTCACCTCCTTGAGTTGATCGGGGTTGAAGCGAGCGCCAGCGTATGCAGACGAATTGCTGGCCTGTGCAGTCTCGTATGTGACTGGAGATTGTTCGCAAGCGCTGGGAATGCCGTTCGAAACGTCGACAACTGCTTGTCGCTTGACGCGCGCCATCCCGTACATCACGGGCGCGATTTCGCGCTTACCGCGCGACTTCTTCCTTTTGCGTTTTGCTGGAAACAACACAGGGCTATGACGTACTGCAGTTAAAGTTCGACAATGGCATTATGAGGTTACGCGACGGACGTCTCACTGGTGAATTGAATGAAAGCGAAAAGGAGTTAGTGTCCTCAGTCGAGTTAACTTCAACCTTGTAAACCAGGGGCAATTACGCGTACTTTTGTATTTGTGTTTCACCTGCTAAGCGCAATATCACTTGCAGCCTCACTACCTAGCAACGCTGAATGTAACGTTTTACGAGGTTTGCCAACACGACTACCAACCCGTCTAGCCATGTACTAAAGCAGTCGCGGCGTTTGGCCCGTAAATACCTTTTCCAGAGCTTCTTTTTCGGTCTTTGTCGCGTTTCGCAGAGGATTTCGACTGCAACAGAGACAAACGGATCCTGTTTTACGACGACTTGCGGAGCAAACACAGCACGTATGGCAAGCGCTGCTGTTATTCCGCACTAGCACCGACACATGCAAAGCATCAAAAAAGTAAATTCACAGCACAATAACCTGTTGGGTAACGTCTTCAATTATGACGAAGTAATTCGTCACAGGAGCTCCATTGGCGTCAGCAGGAATAATTGTGATTTCTATGGTTGTTGGCGTCGTCACGCTCGAATTGCGTCCGGCTGGAGGATACCGCGGCATTACAGGAGCTGAAAGAGCAAACAGCGCCCTCAGATATTTGCATCAAAAAAATACCGCATACAAAACGTAATGAAGTTTTAATCACAAGCTCATGGCAGTAAAACTTATCAAGCAGCATAGCTCGCCTCTACGAGGGTATCGTTTACACGCGTTTTTGCACAAGTGCCTTCGCCAGCCGCCCTAAAATAAGTTGATGGGAGCGGGACTTTTCAAACACAAGCAATCGATCGAACGTGGGAAAAACAAAGGATTGGATACAGCCAGTGAAGTGCCGACGGACGATAGTGATATTGGTGCCGCCGCTGCGCGAAGTAAAGCGAAACCTATTTCACCCAGCAACTTGACAACGAGAGGCAAAGCACTACAATAGTTGCTGCGTGCAAAACCACGCCATATGCACCACGCTAAACTTGACTACTTTCAGTCACTGCAAACAGTCAAACGGGATTTGTAAAGCGACTTCAGTGCAGTATTAAAAAGCTTGGGCAGCGCGACTTGTTTCAGCGCAAGATCGAATCGAGAACGACTGAAAATCGGGGCCATCCGCTCTGATGCTGACTGTTTATAACGTTTCGAAACCCGCCGGTATCCATAAAATTGCAACTTGAAAGGCCGCGGCGGACGACGTTTATGTTTATGGCACCGCAGACGGGAAAACGTCATTTCTTTGAAAGATTAAATAAATGAGAGCAGTAAAAAAAACTACCGTCACATGAAAAAACTAAAAACAAAACCTCTCAAGCGTGTTTAGTGGTTTCGTATATCTGCCGCCGGCAGGAGCGACAGCTACATGACCTCAACTTGAACCGCGCGCAGCGAGTGAAAAGAAAATAAATCATCCGTGCAAATCAAAAACAAATATTCCCGAAAAGTGTGAGAGCGACAGATTGCCGCGAAGATGCGCCGTCTGCCGACCCAGAACTATCGAGCTTTCTATTGTGGCAGCGACTGGCCGACCCAGCACTACTGAAGTCGCAAGGCACTGCTAGGATGACAGTGAAACATTATCCGCTGCTGGTCTTCGTCAGGAAACCGCTTTTGATGAACATTCGACAATGCTGGCGGATCGCACTGACGAGTGGGTTCTTCTTGAGCTGCTATATCTTGTTTCATGTTTTTCCAATCCACACGTAAACCGACCTTTGTCGGTCTGTTGGGTTTATGTTGGTTAAACACAAAACAATAACTCCTGATTGGAGAAGTTTCATATCAGGTGAACAGTTACGCCAACAAATAGGCTAATTAATTTCCACATGTGGGCATGGAGAGCACAATTACCCGCGCTTTAAATCAAGACACAAGGAAGTGCTTTTTATAAAGGCAGGTTTTTCAACCCTTGACAGTACGGTCCGTTTCGACTATCATGAGTGAAACAACAACACAAAATTGCAGTAAACACACGAATCATTGAAGGATACGTTTATTTCAAAAAACCTTGGGCTGCGTAACAACATGCTTTTTGCTTTAATGGGAAATGACTTCCAAAAGCCCATAACAAACATCGTGCTAAAAATCACCTGCGATCGACGTTTTCGCGTGAGTGTAAACTGCTGGTCCATACCCAACCTGGGTTTTCGCTTTGACACCAACGAGGTACTTCGTGCCAGGATGAAGGTTCACACGCAATCGTCGATCTTTAGCTCCTACTTCCAGAAGACCGTTGTCGTTTCCAACGACGTAGCTTGGGTCGGATGAGCTTTGTGCGGTATAAGACACCTTTGAGAGAAACAAGGGTTTATCATTGCAACGATTTCACAAACACAAGCAATGACTGCACCGATGCGTCGAACTATTCTACGGGTTGTTGAAAATGAGAGGCGAAACACTACACACCTTCCGAGGCGACGAAGAAATATGTGTTCATTGCATGTTGCTGACGACTACAATCTGTGTTTTTTCAAAAAACACGCAACACAACCTTGTCAACGGAAATCAGGCTCAAATGTTTGCTCTTTACTATTTTTTATGCTGCGTTTGCAACTGACTGGATTACTTTTTAAATTGACCCGTGCCAACCATTCAAATAAATGCACTGTATTTAATATTGAGTTACCCTCTTTTCAAACACTCTTTACATGCTTGCATGAAACAGCATGTACGCTGCAATGCTTCGGACATACGCAAGAACTGTTGATTTATCTTAAGCATTTAGCATGTGTTATGTGTAGCTTGCAACAGCCATCATCAGACAATCTCGTTTACCAGCAGTGACTACTTCAACGGTACAAGACGGACACAGCCATTCAAGAGCACTCCACGTTATAGAGGAAGCGATGCGGTAAACGTCCAAATGGCCTTCAAACATTTTTCGTCGTTCGAGTACCATACTTCAGTGTTTTACTGAATTTTGCGGATGCAGCTTGCGAGAGCTGACAGTGGCAAGCAGGGTAAAAAGCCACAACTGTGACTATAACACTATGGGGTGTGACTATAACACTATCCCGTAGTATGGAGGGGCCAAAAATATGGCGATAAGGTTAAGTATTAACATCAAACCACATGTTTCAGTAAAGCATAAAAGCCTGAAGCCATATTAGTTCCAGTTGCACATACGTAGAACATGTAGGGAGGTTCACTAGAGATGAGACAAAACGAAGCTACTATTAGCGAAAGTTGACCATAACCGCATCAAAAAAATAAGAATTTCATGCACGGAAAAGAGACGTGACGAACAAGATGAACAGGATAGGCTACACTGCAAAACCAGCTGCTGTCTAATTGTTCACACAAATCCAGTTCGCTCTGATTAACGACACAACTGGGAGCAAAAACGAAAATCGGGAACTTTCGACAACTTTGAGCACCTGCTTTTCAAACCAACCTGATATCCAGTGAGATTCCCGTTAGGCTTCATTGGGCGACCCCACTCGAGTGTGACGGAGCTCTCGTTCACGTGACTAACGACGAGTGACTCTCGAGGCACAGGTCCAGGCACTAAGTAACAAAACGCTTCAGCGCTAAAACACAGCCGCAGGGAAAACAAACACGATGTTTGAAGACATTTAAAGAGCGAGGAGCGCTCGACAGCGCTTTGCTAGACTCCACTAGCGCACCATCCCCATACGTGGCCATCATGTCCTTGCTTAAATCATATATAAGCTCCTGTGCAGCAACTCACGTAATTTCATGTGTAAATCCGGTCAGTAGCACACACAAAAAAGTTACCTGCTTCGCCAGTCCGCACAGTGTAATCTCCTGTTGCTTTAGATCCAGCAACGTTCGATAATTCGATTTGGACGACGTACATGGTAAACGGTTCCAGAGGACGCAGAACAGCTACGTTCGGCTCCTGCATTCAAACATTATCTAACAACATTAACTGAGGAAGACAAACATGATCGAGATAGACAACTTAACAGGATAGTATGAAAGCAACCAGCAACAAAGAGCCTCATCTTATTATGGGTATTCTAAATGCCAGCTGCATAGACAAACTAATAAACATAATACAATTGTGAAAGCACAATCCAAACTTATGATCATTGGAGTTTGAAATGCTAGAACTTAGTCGAAGTGTTGGACTGATTTCAAGTCGTTCGTTGGTTTCTAAAACATATATTGCAAAATAATTTTTTTCACCACCTCCACTGATTTTCTCATTTCACAGTTGCAGGGTTCTGAGATTTTCTTGGAAATGTCGATGCCAGCCTCAAAGTTCAATGTAACCTAGCTACACATTGTAGCTGGTTTAGTAGTTTATTGTTTATTCAAGTAATTGTGAGTCTTAAAAAGCACATTCAAAGGCAACAACGAATCTTTCCAAACGAACAAGCAAAAAACCTTAATTTCAGCCATCTTATATTCTGAGATAGGTGGAGAACTGGCAGAAGCGTTAACGTATTTCCTGTACTTGACAACGTAGGTGAAATGATGGCACTGGGTCACACTGAAGTCCGGTATCTGAAAATGTATTTGTAGGTTAAAACGCTACCGTCGCTCACACGGGCGACATCGCGGCAAAACAGACTTTTTTCGTGGCAAACTAGAATTTTTCTTTCCATTCGGAATTTCGGTTGATGTCGTGTAACTTGCTTCATTTCTTAAACCCGGAGTACAAATACCTAATCTGATAGAAGCAACTGATTCGAATGCAAAAAAGGAAAATAAGTATGCAAATGTACTTATTCAGTCAACNACATTCTATGGAAAAGACGCATGTGCTTGTAGGAGTGCGGCAAATTAACACCAGGGAAAGACTCGATGAGAAAGCAATACACAATATTTTCCACTATTTAGGTGCCAACTACTTATCACCAACTGTGATGTGTCGCACTACGCAAAGTTACTTACATCCCAGACTAATCTCAGCTGAGTGGAGTCTACACGTTTGAACTCAATGCCCTGAACTGCACGAGCTGGCACGTCGCATTTCGTTTTGCGTACAAGAATGGGTCCAGGTGGTCCGGAACCACCCAAACCCGGCCGCACCAACGATACAGTGAGCTCATACTTCGTGTCTGGTTGCAAATGCCACAACTGATATTGAGAGGTTGTAATGTGATGAACATCTGAGAGAAAAACAACGACGCATGTTCACATGTTTGTACGGCACTAAGTAGATCTACAACAGAATTCACGAAAAAAGCTTTCAGTTTAGGGTGGGCACTCTGGCACTTACATCAACAAAAAGTGATGCTATTTCATTTTACCAAGACCTCCTAGAAAATATCTACGAGGCCTTGATTTCACCCCACAGCTAAAAAAGTCGCACATGCAAGAAAAAGTCGAAACAGATGTGAGGCTACGTGGATGACGTACAGATGGTGACGTCACGGTTGCACGAATTAACATTTGCATTGCGCCATAAAGCATATAGCTGAATGCTATGTTACTGAACAGACAAGTGGATGACTTGCGCGCATTGGAGAATCGCACGAACTCACCGGCAAGATCCCGAATACAAAGTCCAGTGTGTGGGAAAAAATATAAAATAGCAGCAATACAACAATGGGCATAACGTGGTGGTGCAACGAAATAAACTACATTTTTGAGGCGTCACCTATCGTTTTATAAGTTCTCCACGCGTAGCTACAAATGGACAATTAATTTCTAGGCCCCGCAAAGTCATATGTCAGCACCACTTATTGGAAAAATGATGATCTCAGTAGTATATCGCATGACGAGCTAAACCACAAAAAATAAAAAACCGATGTGTGCGGTACACACGAATTGACGTTGAAATGGAGCAT
>JGI24021J15306_10010535_pt1 | contig 11472 bp, 6 predicted proteins | sample Ectturendosymbi1_FD_15306 | JGI IMG/M metagenome (IMG submission 15306)
TTCTTGACATATTATTTCTGATTTGAGGACAAACAGTTGCAGATTATAAAATGTTATCTTGTCACCTTTCAATAAATGTAATCATCATTGTGGCATCATTTAAAATCCTGGATTTGTGCCCAATCGCTTTGTTTCAACAATTGTGAAATACCCTGTATTTTAAGTGCAACACACTGCAGTGAAGATTGCCCTATGTGGAAGGTTAAGCTATATGCTATGTATTAAATTGCCTCCTTTCCCTCTACTTACTTGAGACTTGACATATTTGCAGCAATGTAATACTTTAGATCGTAACCCGATATTTCGTTCCTTTTCCAGATTGATTGCCATTGTGGCCAACACAAATGCACACATCTATGCTAGAGAAGAACAGATCTTAGCTATTAGGATGATCGTGTTGGAAGAATAAGTTTAGAACATATTTAAAAACTTGAAAATGAAGATTCTGAACAACACCTTAAACGCGTGTGGCATGAACAGCAATTTCTGGGGGGATTTTATTGTAATTAGCTAACATTTTTCAACACAGTAAATATTACCATTGTTCACATGTAGCTATGCAGAATATTGATTACTAGTTAAGGTTGTTCGGCTTTGAACCCCGGTAATTTGTAAGCCTAATTAAGCATACAGAAACCTTGATTTGTTTACAATAGTACATTTTAGTCCTAAAACATTAATGCTTGCTGTGTATACGTTGTTTGGGAAAAACAAGATCAAATTTGGGCAAAATTTTTTTGCATCCCCAAAAATATGCACTCCCGTACATCTATGGATGAGCCCGAGTAAAGCGCGAGAGAACGAAGTCGAGAAAACGCCTACTACGAACGATATTGTTTATTCAGGTCACCTGCAAGACTCCAACATGAACGCGAAAGGCCAGACATGGAACGAAAATATGAGCAGTGACATGGTCCAAAGAAGCGAGTCCGAGTTAACAGCTTAGTGAAGTGGGACCGTGGGTGTATACAAAGCAAGCTCGCGTTCTCCGACATAAATCGTAATCGAAGACTTGGGTTGAGCCCGAGGAGCCCTTCTGCCGGAGTTGCCACTGGGCTGTTAAAAACACCAACAACACAGCTTAAAAAACAGGCAAAAATGACACAGCATTGATACCTGTCTTAAACACATTCAAAGTCACAACTTTTCCACATCTTGAACACAGAAGTAACATGACTGAATATTCCTTCTACAACTGCATTAGATACCGGTGTCAAGCGAAATTTCTGACCTATTATTGTTTGTCAGCTATTTTGCTTGTCAGAGAAAAGGAACAAAGTTTGGCGATTACTTTTTGGATGCAGTGGCGTACGCAGAAAATTTTCATAGAGGGGGATTTCATTCAGTGGCATAGGGTATAGTCATTTGTATTTGGTGTGCGCTGTTTGTGACGTCACATATTGACGTCATAGTCGTGTTTCCAAACCAACATTTTGGCGAAGTTTGTTGACATAATATGCACATTTTTATATACATCCACTCTACTTATTTTATGTGTCATTGCACTGAATACAAACTATTAGCGCTCCAAGTTAGGCTGTCGGAGGAAAATACGCCCAACGCTACGATACAACAGTTCGTAACTGCAAAAATATCAGGCGGCGCGTTAAAACAGGGGAGTACAGCACACTCATCAATTCGTCAGAGCATATTAAAGCGGAAAAATGAGGCTGCGTTAATGTCTTGTCGAATACGAGCAGTCGAGCGTAAGGTAAGTGCGGGTGAACTGGCTGGAGCACACCCCGGTTTGAAAAATCGAATCTTGTTAAACTACACAAGAATTGTTTCGAGTGCGGTAAAAACCAAATTTCACCACTTTTGCCCGCCCCTAGAAAAAAGTTTGGAAAAATCCACTAGTGCCCCCTTGTAAAAAATCCTTCCGACGCCCATGCACACAAGCATGTAAAATTGCACCATTTTTGTAAAAATTATGTTGCATTACACCATCTGGCAACACTGTTCAACAACGCCAATGTGGTAAGCAAGCCACAGCAGGGTGACAGACTGTGCACGGTGTATTCTGCCAAACATTACGAAATCCTGCCAAATTCCAAATAATATATTACAAATAATATTGACAAAATACTGCCAAAATTCTGCAACGTTCTTTTCATCAAATCAATTTACTTTAACGATGGACCCAATACTAATTGTGTTACTTAAACTTATTTAGACAAATTCGAAATTCAAAAGTGGGGGGCCTACGCCCATGCGGCCTCCCCAGTTCCGCCACCTATGCTCCCCCTTGGCGATGGGACTGGTTTAAACTTTCCTTAGGCTGTCATTAGCGAAATACTTACAAAACGCTACCATCATTGAATAAAGTAAGGCTAAACAGAGCACAGTAAACAATTTTGAAAAGGTTTTGTCTGGCCTTCTTCATAACAAAACCATCTAGGAATTCAGTAAAATTTGTTTGCCTAAGTTTTTTACTTTTAATGCACTAAATGCTTAGTGTGGGAAAGCTTTCCTGAAATTTTGCGAACCTTTAACTCATTTTTAATTCTTTTGAATCTTGAATAAGACCTTTCTCCTGAGCAGTTAGCGACAGTCAAGTTATGAAATAAGGTCCGCGTGGTTGGATTAACTAAAAACCACTAATCTAAGGCAGGGTCGGCCTTAGCAAGTGCGGGGCCCGATTGGAAGCAATTTTGCGGGGCCTCACTCAGTGGCGTGACCAGAAATTTTTGAGCAGGGGCATCAAGTCATAATCATAGAAATCATGAGCGGTGTGTAAGAGCGAGGCCCGAAATAGGCAATGCCAAGCTAGGGTATCTTGGGGCATGCTCCTCAGTTTCACCTCTTCAGAAGAGACTCTCTCCATGTTTGTTCGACGGACATGCCCATAACACCCAATAAATCTATGAGTTGCTACACTCAATACCTCCTCTCTGGCCAGGCAGCCACCTTGGAATGCAGCTTGACCAACGGTCATATTCAGATTCCTAGAAACTCTTTGTAAGACCCTGGCGTTTTTAACATGGATTTTTGATCAGGAGAATAAAACGAAATTACATGAATAATTAAGACATAAAATTTTAACGAATATTTATCGAAATAATCGTACATCGGCAATTGACTCTATGCATAACACACTTTGATGGAGGCCCCCTTGGATCTTGAGTCCCTAGACTTAAGCCTACATAGCCTATTGGTAAACCCGGCCCTGGTGGCGACGATAGCGACAGTGATGGATTAGAAGTTACGATTGACTTGTGAGAACTACTTCATGTTTGGAGGCAATTTTTCGTTTTCCATAGAAGGATGAAGGATCCATGACAAAGGAGAACGGCGCAAAAATGGAGACCAGTGGTGTGACTGTTTTTCCGCGGCAAATGCACGTTGACCGCAGCCCAACAAAAAGCAGAAACTTTCAGAGAATTCCATACTAATAGAATTGAATGCAGGGGGTTCAGCGTCATCACAAACGTTCTCGTAAACTGCATTTGATTTAAATTGTTTTTTGTTTGGCATTCTTCTGTGCAAAATTTGGTGTTTTCTAATACAAATCAAATTTCCAATATCTTGTTATACGTGGTTGATATTATGCATAACTAGGCGTGACTTGCATCAAAACTTATCAAAATAGGTGAGTGCAAGGGAATCCTGACAATTAAACATTTTTTTCTTAAGATTTCTATTCTTTTTCACAAGCCATTATGCACAAAAAGATTCAAGCGGCAAGTTTATTCATGCGGTATTGGATTGAAATTTTCACCACTTCTGCTTTCAGTGGCTGATCCAGACCAAGCGTTTGGGGGGAGGCAGTCAAACAGGGGGGCGCCGAGAAGGTCTTCACTTGCTTAAATACCAAAGTTTGTCTGCGACAATCGTTGGGTGTCACACAAAAGTGGTTACCTATTGTAGGTCAAAAAGTGGCTATTTTTGTTGGTCCAACTATGCGATGTTTCAGGGAAAAACAACAGTTGAATGCGTTTTATATCATTAATTCAGAAAAGGTTTGAAACGGGTCCCAAACAGTAGGCCTCGTTTTTCACAATCTACGCAGATCTCGTATATCTACAAAATGTATTCAAAAGGTATTAAAGCATGCTGCGCGCAAGCGTTTGCCGCTGTTTTGGTTATCCGCAGCGAAATCAGCGAAGAACAGTGTCTGAAACGCATTCCGACCTGGTTAGAAGCAGAACAGTTCTTCTTAGAATTGGACGTGACAACTCATGTCCCAAGATAGGACTCAAATAAAAAGATAAATGGTGGTCACATTTCCAAGCGAAGCTTGTGCATTTACATGTACATGGAAAGACGTATTTATTGCTGAAGCGGCAATTCAAAAACAACACGTGAATAAAAGGTATTTTCCAGGACACTACTCCCATTTTAGTAGCTTTGCTGGCTATCTTGAAAAACAATCTCATAATCGCATGACAGATTCACACTGGGCCTTAAGCATATTTCCTTAAAAATACATTTAACGCCACTTGCAAAGGTAGATTTTCAATCAAGTCTTTCATACCGTTTCACATTTTTCAACATTGGATTGCTGATACGAAGAAAAAAACATCAATCCCACTAGAGCAGGTTATTAAAAAGGTTGTGACACCGTTCAACAGAAGTAGAAGGAAGCGGTCTGAGCCCCTCAAATTCACAATCAATAACTCTCCAAAGTCAAGCTCTAGTCTCCTTATGAAGTCATTTTTTATTTTAATTCATTGCATACCATTACGAAGCCCCCGAACACGCTGAAAACCACCCCCAATGCTGTTGATCTGGCGATGGATCTGCTTCTATCCACCCAGGCCAGAAGACACAGAGAATCAACCCATCACCAATTTAAAGCCACGAACCTTCGCCAACACCACAGTCACCAATAAAAATGTTAAAGATTTCGCCATAAGATTGTCTTTCTGCTCAAATTTATATGATGTAAGCGGAATGATCTAATAACGAATAAGCTAAGCATTCTTCTGCCGGCTGCAGATTTCCCTAACCATACCAAATTTGTGTTCGTTGCGAGCTACGTGTTCCCAATTGCAACAAAAGGATCAAAACCACACAGCCATTAGTAACTGTTGCCTGACGTGTAGCCAGGTGGGGACAAATGGCGTCGTCATTCCCGCAATTTTGGGCTGCAGATATTCAAATGTTGAGCAAAAATTTCATGATCACGTAAAACCAATTAATCATTCCACCAAGCTGTAGATAGCTAGTATTTTGCCAAAGTTTCTGCGTTAGAGCTATAGGCGTACGAAGTGGGGGGAGGTTTGGACAAGATTTTAAAAACTTTCCCGATATGTTTGAGCAAGTTGCTTAAGCAGAACCATCGCCCTGCAAAACTTTCCTATTCGTTTTCCTCAAAGTGGCGCAAAAATTCGGGCAAATTGAAAAATTTTCCCTCCCTAAAGCCCAAGGTTCCCGTATGCCGTTAGAGCTGTGTACCATGGTTTTGTTGAGCCGCGTAGCTGCGCGCAGTAATCACGGGCGTAAGGACGGAGGGCGAGGGGCACAATTCCTCGGGCGCCGAACCACTATGAAGGCGCCGAAAAGTCCTAACAATGTCACAAGTACTTCAGCGCAGTACATCTGCTTCCGAAAGACCTCAGGTTCAAACATGGGTACGCCACCCAACCTCGTTACGCCCCTAGAAGTAATTCAATACTCCTCTGCGTTTTCCATGTATATAAAGTGAGGAGTTGGACAATTACATAGTTACAGTAGGTCATAATTCTTTGAGATAATCGAGCACGTTCAATGCTTTTTTGTCACATAGCGGCAAGTTATTTGCTAACGTATACATCTGTAGCTTTTAAACGCTGCATTATGGTTCAATCAGCAGGGGCGTAACGAGGGGAGCAAGGGGGGCGCAATTCCACGGGCGCCGAATCACTCTGGGGACGCTGAAATGCGGCGGGGGACGCCAAAGACCTAACAATGTCACAAGCACTGTCTTCAATACAAATGTACTCATTTGCTTCCGAAAGATCTTAGGTTCGAACATGGGGGTGCCAAACTTACTTCTTGCCCCGGGCGCTATCTATCCTCGTTACGCCCCTGTCAATCAGGAGATAAGTTCCGTCAATAAACCCGTCCACCCACTTTCATGTTGCAAAACTACGATGCAGACACACTGCGGACTCGAACTACACTGGCAACAGCCCTGAAACTGGTTTCTCGTTTTCATTTTGGAGGCTTGTAAAATCTTGAGTCGATTACAAGTTTTCCATATTGCATTTCTATTTTACTGCTGCCTTTTCTTTTCCTTCCAAGGCGGTTATCAGGCATTAAAAAAATAACTTGCAAAAAAACAGACCACTTGCGTACAGTTCAGCGGCAAGTCGAGAACTGTGATAAGCGAAAGCGACTGCGTTTGTGAAGACTGCAGTGATGCCAGGTTATTTTGCAAAAACAAGCAAGTAAATTTGAAAAACAAGCCAAAAATCGGTAAGTTAATCGAAAAAGAAGCTCAACATGCATTGGCAGAAAAACTCGAAAACTCAGCAAGAATATTAAATTAAACAGCAGGGAGGCAAATCCGAAAAAACAAGCCCAAAATGAGTAAATTTTCATAAAAACACGCCCAATATGCCTTAAGTAGTAAATTGAAACAGTAAAAGTGCCATAAAATTTGAAAAAAGCAATCCGCAAAAGAGAAATCTGCGAAAAAACAGCCCAAAAAAGAAGCAAATTTCAATTAAAACAAGCCCAAAAACAACCAACTCGCAAGTCTTCAAAAAATCCGCAACTCCACAAAAAACAAGCCCAAATTCGCGGGAAAACCGCAAGGTTGGCAGCACTGGAAGACTGGGCAGTTCTCACGCGGCAAAGAAATAACGAAACAGTGGTACTGTTACGAAGCAATAGCATTGTTCATGCCATTCGATAAGAGGTTGGGTAAAGTCCGGCATGTAAATCCTGACGTTTAACTAAGCGAAAAAAATTGGTTATGTTAAGAATATTTTTCGTCTCTGTTTCTACTTCCAGGGGCACCAACAAGAGGCATTTATGGCGAAGGACCGCCTTTGAAAGGGGCGCAACGGGCGTTGGGGGCAGTTGCCCCAAACTGCCCCCCTGTGGATCCGCCACTGTCTGCTTTGGTATCATACACCCGCACACCGTTGATTCGAGCATTCCAATAACAGCATTGGTGTATGCCAAATAGATAACCAAGCCAGAGGAGCATTGTGGGCAATTTTGAAATGCAGATACGGCGGAGTCCAACGTGTTCGTCAAAATTAGAACCGCTAAGTACTGTAGGTTTTAAAATGTGTGTTTATTTCTGCACCGTTGATATTAACAACGTTGGGCATTCATCACGTTTTTTCAGCAACCATCGCAAACAACTCTTTTTTGCATGAACACTATGCATACGTCCGCAAAATCACCAAGTGCTGAGGTGTTTCGCAAAACGAAACAAATCGAACTTATCACTTTCTCACACTGCTGGCTGAAGTAGACCTTTGGTTCGACAAAACCTTTTAAGTTTGATTTCGACCACAATGATATAACGCCGGCCAGTTTGCAACCCTACACACTACATCAATGACCGGCAAACTTTCGTTTTAATTAATGGCCCAAATCAGTCGTAATTAACGCCCCGTGCTTATTTTTGAAGGCCCAATTTCAAACTAATGTTGCATTCAGTTACCTGTTGCATAGCAATATTATGTTAATGTCATAAATCGTATGACAAAAACAATGCTTAGCTAACATCAAACAATCAATGTTCCACAGTTGTTACAGTAGCCTAAGTTTTAGCCAACGCAACCGGCATAGAACTGTAGCTCTTACATACCACGCAACCCATAAGAAAATGTTGCTCGACCCAACAAAAAGTGATAAACGGCCCACAGTTTGCCGACCACTACGGGAACTGTCACACACGCCAAAGCCTTAAACATTCGCTACATTTTTCACATTACATAGTGAAAACGTAGCAAGACCAAGTACAGACGAATTATATTTGGCGACTTTATTGCCATCGAGATATTATAGCACTGAACGACGACACACTTGCTAAATACTGAACAGAGAGCCGTTTTGAGCTTGTGGCCGCCAGAGCATGCGGCCGGCGTAACACACCAACCATCGGCATACGTACACAGTGAACGTAGGATGGCAATAACTGCTAAGTTTTGCAGTTTGTAAATCGATTACAACCACTTGCAAGTAAACACAAGAAATGTGAGAGTTGTGGCTAGAAACCAAAATATATTACAAAACGTAATAATAATAAACTTTTAAACGAACGCTACAAATGTTTCAAAACGTGTTCGGACGTTGACTTCTTGTGGTAACGTAGAATTTTGTCGTAGCACGGACCGAAGTTGTCGCTTACAGGCGCACGCACCTAGACTTCTAGCAAATGAGCCACTAGCAAGTAGTGCGTGTTACCAAAATAATTTCTATGGAATGGACTCGCGCAACAAACCCCGGCCACAATTTCTCGTCAACCGCAGCAGACAGCGAAGCAGCAGCGAATATCTGGTATCTCACAATACGGGTGGGTCGCCGCCAGGAAATGCTCAACTATTTTGAAAAATGCAAAAACCTTCCGGTCAGGCCCGGGAGTTAACGTCCTATTGCAATCACGACGCCGTTCAAAGCGAAAACGACACGATCAGCGCTTCAAGACGCGATGGAAAGAGACCTCACGACACGAGAAAGGAAAAGATGACAACACGAAAGTGCACTGAACAACAAACATATAACAGGCAATAAAGGTTGCTTTAGTAAAAGCTAGCTCGCCGCTTGTAAAATCTAAGGATTGCAATTCACGCGCATAGAGTAGTCTTTTGAAGACAGAAGGGAACGTCACGTGGACGGGCTCGCATCGACCGTTACCGACGAACATACTATATGCCTCCACTTAAACTGCACCACACTTGCGCGCTGCACGCGTCGAAGAGACCAACCCCACACTTGCTCCATCAAAAATGCAACACTCATCCCCGCTAATTCGCTCACTTCCCGCGCAGCGGCCGCAGTGAGTCACGCTGCGCATCTGTTGCCTCTTTTGTTTCGTGCCCGCCCCAAAGAAACGCCACATGCAGTACCATCTTCCGCTGTACCTTCGCAGACGCGAACCGCACGACAAGCATATTGCCTGGTGCGCCGAGCGCGAAACAACGCGCCGGGAGGGAGGGATGCATATTGGGCGCAAATCAAGTAAAAAGCGTATGCGATGCAAACACGAAGGAAGATGAGAGGCAAAAACGCAAAACTCTTTTTCAAGTTTACTCAACAGGTGATTTCTACAAGAACAAAAAGCGAAACCGCCTCACGTGAGTGGTGGCCTGCCAATCCAAATTACCTACTTGCAACCAAGCTGCGAAGTGCGAACACTCTGTAAGCCCCTATTTTAAAGACATTTTGTCAAATGCACAACCTGCTTCACGCAGCAACATCTCCTTATGTGTGAAAGCAGGTCTGAGGAGTGCAAGAACAGAGTATGTGTAGTGCAACCGTATTAACCATTATGAGCATCATCCCATCTAATATGCAACGAAAACGCTGGCAAGCCAGGACCAAAATCTTCTTCGACCAATGCCGTCGCTTACGCCGTTCTATTTGCCAGGGTATAATACGATGACGCTGTTTGTTAGCATGTCAAGTCAAACTTCCACATTTGTGTGAAGAGGTGACGATATTACCGCAAAGTCCGCAGAGCCGTTACATTTATCACCAGGAAATTAAATGTCGCAAGTCATTTAATAGACAAGAGTCCTGTTAGCAGCAGATTAAGAAAAGCAGCAACTCTTGTTTATGCCGTGGTCCATTGCAGCCGGGAAATCACAAAATACGCTCAAGACTAAGCGTGGCAATGGTTGCCTGCAGTTGCACAAAACCACCTCGAAACGTCCGTGGCAGCCTTTCGAAGGGTTTTTGGGTGGAAGACCGTATTTCACCAACCCCTGGTCAGCGGACAGCTCCATGAATCAGGCTACTACCATTCGCCTGGAAACTGTTTCGAGGCAACGTCCTTCGTCTGGCAGTGGGCCAGCGGAATGCACTCGCAAAATCAAAACAGCACATCACAGTTTGAATCGGGCACGGTATATGCCGGCTGCCTAGCACCTATGTAAGTTTTTTCGTTCGGACAATTGTTTGGCACTCACTTAAACAAGCCGAGCGAGAAAAAACGTCGCGAGGAGACTTCACTCCGCGAAACAGCGAAGTGGGAACGGTTGCAAACGTTTAACCTTGGTTGATTATGCTGCTGCACCAAGTGCGCAGTAGGCCGGTCCTGAAGCTGTAGCATGTGAGTGACTAACGCATTCCCTCCGTCAGCGTTTAAGTTCATCGCACACACGGTTTACATTCACTTCGCGTTCAAGACTAAAGGCTTAGATCCATCCTTGCACCATACGAGCGCAACTTGACAGTCATGGGAATGGGAGCTGCACGTCACCACGCGGTCGCAATTCATCTCAGTACAGAAGTCCACACGAATAAGGGCTCGTTAAACAGAGTTGGCAATGTTGTGTGTCCTATAAAAAGCGACGAAGCGCTCGATGGTGGGCATAAGTACGAGTACAGACGCGAAAAAAACTTGTTCGATTGAGACTGGAAATATTGAAACTTGGAATCGCCAGGCGCAGCAAGGTAGGCAGTTACATAGTTTTCTGGTTAGAAGTACCAGAACGTTAAAAGACCTTGTGTGACCAAACCACGTTTCTCGTTCCGAAATTGTCGCCCAAAATGGGTTTTCGTGGCGATGATTCTGTGAAAGCCGAAAACTATGAAGCAACACATGAGCCAGAATAGTTTCAACGTATATCTGCCATCCGAATTCCAAAAGCAAGCCTTACGCTCCTATCAGATCATACAATGCAAGGACAAGAAGAAAGACGCAGAGGGCACTTGGCGGTCGCGGTGAAGTGCACAGGGTCATACCGGGAATACAGGGCACGTCGGCAACGAGTGACATCAGGCAGAAACAATGCACGCTTCATTGCTTCGTTGCACAGCAGGGGGGGCGAATTCCTGTGACGAAACCAAAGAAGCAAAACAAACTTTCTGCTTACACTCGTTCGGGGTCGTGCGTTAAAACTTTCGGGCCAGGCCAGACGCGATTGGCAGCAGCCCAGGTCAGGACAGGAACTCGCGCTCCAACGCGATGTGATCTAGTTGCGTTGCGCCGGAGGAGGAGCCGAAATCTCTCGTCGCCAGCTCCTTTTTCGGGCTGTAGCGTACGAGCGGGTCGTGGATGTCCTGCTCCTCGCCCATATTAAGGTCGAGCAGACTTCGCTGAGTGTCGAATGGCGCGGGCGGCAGCTTGAAGTTCGGCGAGTTCGAGAAACGCACAGTCTTCTTGGGCAGCGGGGGCGGTTGTTCGCTGTCCAGATGACTGGGCGAGGGCCGCGGCTTCGGCGACGGGAATTTCACGTCGAATGGGGATGGCTCCTCGACCGGAGGTGCAGCGCAAATGGCGGGAAGCATTGGCTGCTGCAGCGCGTTGCTCCTCATCACCAAGGGACTTTGAGGTGCAGGTTGGGGGTATCCGGTAATCGCAAG
>JGI24021J15306_10010538_pt1 | contig 11471 bp, 7 predicted proteins | sample Ectturendosymbi1_FD_15306 | JGI IMG/M metagenome (IMG submission 15306)
TATCGTGTCGACGGTCGAACTGTTCGCAAACAAGTACATCACGTTGAATCACGAATGGAATATTACTGGGAATTACGCAGTAAGAATGCACAAAACAATAAAGCACTAATGTGTCCACTATAAGGGCATTGACACTGCCTTTACTTACAGATATCTTGCACTCTGTAAAGCGCATGTGACTAAAATGAAACCAAGTTGAGTTTTTTCCCTGTAGATTAGATTTTATTAATTAAACACTAACAAAACTTCAACTGCTTATGCTGGAATGGCTAGATCAGTGGTTCCCAAACATTTTTGAGTACGACCCAAATCTGAGTTTGGTGAACACCTCACGACTAAGCCTCAAATTACGTAAGAAAAAATAATTGTTGTTTGGATGGCTTTTATCAATAAGCTGGCTAACTTCATTTTTATACCAACAATCTACTCTTTTCTCAAGTACCTATGCTAAATACAGACAAAGACAAGAAGTTGTAACGTTTAAAATGCATAAACCAGGTTTGGATCGCCTCGGCGCGACCCATTTTTGACCCTTCGACCCATACTTTGGGAGGCACTGGGCTAGATTAACTAACCAACCGTTGTGTTAAGCTGCGGTGACTTTGTGTAGTGTAGACTGAGTGGATCTTTTTCACACTTTGTGTAGACCAGTAGTTTTTAACCTGGGGTAAATTTATCCCTGGGGGTAAATTTCATCTTCCAAAAGGGTAAATTTACTGAACCATAAATTGCAGCAAATATAAATTTTTATAAATCATTATAAACTGTAAGAGTTTGTTACATTCGTATTTTCAATAAATGAGCATTATTGAGTGTCTTGGGGGTAAATCTGGTAATCTTGTTTGATAATACGGCAAAACATGTAAAAGAGGTTAAGAACCACTGGAGACTGAGTGGGTCAGACATATGCAAATTTGCTTTTAGAGGGCATGTGCAACTTTCCCCAATTTACAATATTATCTTATATTTTTGCATTATATTGTTATATTTGTGAATTATATTGTTAACTCTAAATAGGTAGCTAAATACCTGATCATTTTTGGGATGCAAGCTTAGTGCAAATAGCGTATGAAAATGCTAAAGCAGTCGCATTTCATAGCGTTTAATGACATAAAATCCAAACATATTTTGAACGCGTTGAGGAAATCTAGCATTTTCGTAAGCAGATACATACATCAACCAGTCGCTCAAGAGTTGGTCAAGATCCATGCCTTACACATACGAACGTTTTGTGGAAGGCCTACTTCCGAAGGGAAGCCGTCGCTACTCGGCTTCGATTGAACGTGTGCTGATGTACATTAGAAGCATGTAAATGTAAAAAGCGCAACCATAATGGCGGTAACGATCACGATGACTTCTTGCTCAACTGCAACAACGTCTGCAAAAACCACACGCCTACTGCCAGTGGCGTGTCTAGGGTATGGCAGGCATGGCACGTGCCATGGGCGCAACTTTGAGGGGGGCGCAAAAGTTGCTTGGCAAAAACTAGAATTTCATTTACAGTTTCTTGAACCTCTATTTTGCGCCCCATACAACCATAAACTGCAAAGCTACATCAGCACGGCCCGCCGATATCTAATGTATTAAGTAGGGAGTGTTGCGTCAGGACCACCAAGCATTATTTCAAAACTGCGGTATTGTGACAAATCACGACGGTCACACATTGTGACGAAACAAGAACGCCTCAGGGTTGCCAACAGTTTTGCCATTTTAGCTGTTTTGTTGCTAGATCTAGCAGGTTTTTCTCACTGTTAGCAGGAAATTTTTCAATCTAGCAGCTAGCTGATTTTCTGGCAGGAATTTGAAAACCGTTTAGCTGCTAAACGGTTTGCTAAACTTCAGCAGGTTTAGCAAGCAGACATGCGGTAATCAAAATCGATTACAGTTTTTTGAATAATCGTAATCGATTGAACAGACCAAAAATGAAATGTAATCGTAATCGATTACATTGCCAATTTAATCGTAACCGACGATTACTTTCACGATTATATTTGGCAATTTTCACCCTACATCACTATGCGATGAATCGCGGTTGTGGCGGCTGGGTTTCCTCCTTTAATCATCATTTGTTTTGGTAATTGTTTCGCAGAAGGCTATTTGCCCATCTCTGTGGTTTAAATACAGACAGTCCAGGGGTAAGCACAGCGTTTCTAGCTAATTCTCGCTTAGTTCCAGCTAGCCTTCCTGTTGGCCGCTTGAAGTAACGTATAGTGAGACGTCGCATCAAAAACAGGAGCTGTTCTTACAAACGGGTTCACACTCTGGCAACAGAATAGCGGGACATTACGAGGAGAGGTGTTCGTTTCATTTATATGTATTCAGAGTTAACGTATGCATGAAGTGCTAGAGCAGGCTATGTATATAATTAGCACAGTAAAAAAGGTACTGTAACCCAAGTCGAAAGTATCTTTCCACCACACTGATAACTAGCATGTCAACCGTGATCCACCAGATACTGGTGAAAAAAAACTCAACGAAACCTGTGAGTTTTGTTAACCATTGACTATCGGTCCAATAGACAGATGCGCAGCAATATTGGCATCACTGTTCATTTCATTTCAAATTAAAAGCTGCACACTGCTATGTTGGCTTGCAGACGGTCGTATCCCGCAGTTAGAAGAAACAGTTAGCAATTTTGAAATTACTAACAAATGAATTTTCGGCGTCGCTAGACGAATGTTCAAGCCTGATAGATGTCATTTGCCTGATAAAAAGATTTGAAACGTTGATGCTTATCAACTGTAACAAAGATTTTAAACATTGATTATTTTTGTTTAATCAATATTTTAAAGTGTTCGTTGCAGTGGAGTAATTGACGGGAGGGAAGAAGGGCGATTTGACTCCCCTGGCCAACTAAATGTAAAAAACACTTCCTACTTAGTTTATATTTCGGTTTTAGTATCCTCTAAATAGTTTTTTAGTACGGTGTCGTCTTTTTGCGTTTTTCCGAGTATTTTCCGTTGATTTGGGATTTTAGTACTGTATAGTCATCCACACCCAGATTCACCATCATTTCACTAGTTTTTTTCTGAGTGTTGACTAGTAGGTCACTGACAGAGGCCAGTGGGCCTCTTTCAGCAAAGTTTCTTCTCTAGTTCAAACCTCTAGTTACGCCACATGGTTTGTTGGCTGCATGAAGATCTCAGTAAACAATCAATATTTTTTTCTTTATTCTGGTGCTTAATCCTTAAAGATCAGTAATTTCGTTTATTGTATTGATTCATATCGCATGTTGTCTGAAAATATACTTACATAAAACTATGTAAATGGGTTTGTTTTCTTTCTGAGAATGTTTCAAGACAAATGTAACCGCGATTGTAATCGTGATTACTCACAATGTAATCGTCATCGTAATCGATTACATTGTGATTTTGTTTATTCGTAATCGAGCATGTGGCAAGTAATTGTAATCGATTAGATTTGTGCTGTAATCGCCCCATGTCTGTGAGCAAGTAACAAATTCCTGGCCAAATATTTGTTCCAACAATTTTTAGAGATGAAAATTTTTTGCACTTTCAAGACCACCAGGTACAACCAGCTTGCTTTAATCATTTGGATGCATGAATTTACCATTACTATTACCATTGGAGTTTCTATTATGACGCAGCGAAGCTGCTTCAAGAAGATAATTGCATCAAAATAACAAGTAACTGGATGGCTTGGTGAAGCCTAGGTATTTGCTTCTGGGCTTAGTGAGCACATTGGGCTTAAAAGACCACATTGGCAGCATATATTTTTATTCCATGACACATATCATTTTCCCAGATGTTTGGTTCATTTACGTCAGGAAGTCATAGGTCTAATGTCTGGTCCATTGATAGTGAGTGCAACACCAAATATTGATACATAACTTTACAAGTTTATTTTAAAACACCTCAAAAATAGCAGTTTTTATAGAAGAGGTCACTATTTTTAGCAGGTTTTAGCTGAAAATTTGACATGGTGTTTAGTAGGATCTAGCAGTTTTTTATTACACGATTTGGCAGGTTGGGTGACAACCATCTGGCAACACTAGTTGCAAATTTAGTGGAATATCTGCTAGATGTAGCGAATTTTAATCCTGTCTAGCTCCAAAATATTTAGTCTACCGGCCAAATTCCGCTAAATTCTTGCGGATAATTGGTCAAGCGGCCTAAACAATCGGTCTTATTCGAGCGGAATTTTGCAATTTTTCTAGCTTGAAAAGTCTGTTTAGACTTGGCAACCCTGATTGTTCTCACGCTACAAGAAAGATCACGTCACTCCGTACTGCTGTATTTCAGGCAAGAAAATATTAGTCAGCATTAAGTCCGCAGATGTGAGAATCTGACTGTGCATGATGCAAATAACTGGTGTTAATGTCATACAGATTTACAAGTTACTTAAACTAGGCGGGTTGCGGCCCACTCCGACTTTACGAAACTTCTTCGATGGCCACTAGTGTACGATATATAGGCTGAACACAACGCCCCAGTCAAGAGACTAAGGTAGAGAACATTAGTTAGTCCTCGACAATCAGCAGGTAGTATTGTTACCGTGCCAGTTGAGCAAAACATGTTAACTCATTAAAGAAGTGATTTGTTACTCGTGTCAACAGCTAGCTTTTACTGACTAATTTGGCTTTCTGTTCGATGTCCAAGGCTTTCGTACGGTCTTGACTGTGAAAAACTAAAATCTACGTGTGACAATTTAGGAGCTCTGTACAGCTCAGATGTAGATGGCAAGCAATTATACGAGAATATTCCAGACTGCAAAATGCTGTTTTCAAGTGCAAATAAAATTACCGCGTCCTTAAGTCCTCATTACATTCTTCGAATTGTTTTGCAAAAAATGCTGACGATGGCAGTATCTATAAGCCGCGAGCAATCTTTCAGTAAACCGAAACTTTCATACCTCAGAGTCTCAATGACTAAGAATAAGTCGGGCAGATTGTGTGATCTAGCTTTGATGACTGTAGAAAGGGGCATTTTGTGTAAGTTAGTCGGAAAAGGCTGGATATATTAATGTTTCGAGGGATAGCCGAAGTGTGGAAAACGTTTCAGACAAGAGATTGAGAAGTGAGGTTCAACCCGAACTGACTAATGAGAGCACCACAAACGTATTGGTGGATAGATCAATCTAATTCAGGCTCAGTTGTCTGCAGTTATGGGCGTCCGCAGGGGAGGGAAAAACGGGCATTAGCCCCCGCCTGGAAGTTGGGACGAAGCAAAAATTTCTAGAAAACCTGAAGCCAGCAGTTTAATTCCGTATTAATTGGTTTGATTCTTGCAATGGCAATTTATGTACCGGTATGACTTTCACAGTTCACAAGAGTCAGGTTTACTGTTCTGGTATCATGCAGTGATGAGCTTGTAGTTCACTAAATCCGCTCCCTTCACTGCAAAGGCAGGTTGCGAAACTTGTGAGCGCATTGTTCTACTATTGGCCTTTGTTGCGTAACAATATCGTGGCAACAAATCTTCAAAGGTTCACTTCAAGTTGCGGCAGTAGCGTTTTGCCGCATGTGACTGTAGGGCGCAGACATCTTGGCAGGTGTATGCAGCGAGTGACATAAGTCACGTACTTTATATCATGTGAAAAGAAACACTGCTGCCAAAAAAGCGCATAATTTGCATTGGCATGCAACAATACCAATGTTTCCTCTAAGGTGCGCAACTGTGCAGCACCACCAGACCATTGTCGCAGTGAACTCTCATTCTTGCGTACTGGCAACATTCCAAAACATTGGGAAAACATGAAAATAAAGAGAACCTATTTGAATAAGATGTGTACTTTGTTCATATTTTGATAAGATTTTATATTGATTTTAATAATTCACAAAGTTTGTAATTGATTTAGAACTCCGCCTGCTAACTCAGTTTTAAAATATTCATGCTCACTAAAACAAACGTTTACTCAGTGTAGACTTTTCTTAGAGCAGTGGTTGCATTGTGTTTGCACAATAGAAAATCACAATGACTGAAAATTACATGTGCCTACTGGAAATTTTCGGAAGGGGGTCGTCAGGTTAAATTGGGTTGCAAAATGGATCGCTGCATGAAAAAGGTTGAAAATCACGTCTTAGAGGGAGCACTGTTTGCAACCTTTTGCCGTAACATTGAGCATTTTCTTTGTGGTGTATTAAGGTTGAAGCGCTTTGTGTACGTCCGTTTGCGTTGCATCGTCAGAAACCTGAAAAGGATTAGCAAAATGTCGATTTTGCCCCCCCTTGGAAAAAAATTCTGCGGACGCCCGTGCTTCCACAAGTTTGTAAAATCCGTTGTTAGCGTGAGACTGAACCCTTGTCCGGTTTGCATATGATGAGCGTTCACCGTGAAAAAATCAGCGAAGACAAGGAAGGTTTTATTGAAAGGATGATTGATCGCTGGGGTGGATATTAGAATTTTGAGGCCCGAAGCGAACTCTCAGAAAGTGGACCCAAAACATCACAAAATGTGTGGTTTCATGTGTGCAACATATGGTCTAAAGGGGTGCATGGCTCCTATATTTGTTGAAGTTATAACAAAGAAGCCAAAGAGCCCCTATATTTTACACTTGCATTGCAGAAACTTTATTCGTTGAAAGCAAGTTATACTTTTAATTTTGTCTGGGAATTTGCTTCTGCGTATAAAAGTCCATTTCACATTGTAAATTGTTTGAAGTCATTTGGTTCAAATTTAGGGACTGGTTCAAATTTAGTGGTTCTGGTTCAAAACATTGGTTCAAATTTAGGGACTAGATGAAGTTAGGTTAAAACTCAGGAGCATCTACTGAACAGTTCGAAAATATCATGTATCTATGATCATTGTAGCCTTTGCTCTCACTTGGTGATATCAATGCGCAGATGAAGCAGTATCAACCGACGTAGCCTTGATAAGGCTTGTTTCTGGAGAGCCTTCGCAGAATAAAGCATGCTTACCTCGGAATCCAGGCGAAGACTGGCAAAGATTATCGCGTGGAATCGAAATTCAGAATTGTTATGCTCTGGGTTATGGTCTTACAAGTAAATAGCAAGCTTGTTCTTTTATTTGTTGATAAAGTCAATTTATTTTTACAATTCTTTTTGTTCATACCTGTTGTAATTCTTCGAAAGTTATGTTTCTGTGAGTCAGTCAAAGGAACACCTCCCAAAAACGCACAGGGAACATGGAGATTTTAATCAAGGAAGCCATATTTTGTTGAAAAGCACATAACAAATTGAACTAAATGCCCCATCTCTGCATGTCAAAAAACGTTTTGCACTGCTTTCGTCAAAACCTGAAAAAACATTCATACTGTAGATCAGGGGTGGTGATCCTGCGGCCCGCGTGAGCATTGATATGGCCCGCATCAGATTTTGCGTTACCCACGTTAGAGCACAAAATTGCGTCAAAACCAAGCTCCATGGTAAGCAGGTACTTAGTAAGTCAAGAGAAGTCACTCTTCCTCATAGTTAGATAACGCTAGGATTGTAAGATAAAATTATCTGATTTTTCGGCCCGCAAGGGATAAAACACAATTCATGCGGCCCGTGATAGCAAATACAATGAGTTCCCCAACCCTGCTGTAGATTGTTTCCAGAGGCGGATCCAGAAGAGGGGTGATTAGGGTGATCGCTCCCCCCCTAAGACCTACGAAAGTAACTTTCTTCACTATGATTTTGTACAATTCAGAAAACAGCATTCGCGATATATGGACATTTTGACGTCCATAGTTTTGTCACAGCAGTGCTGTGAAGTATACTTCATGTCTCTTACAGTAATGAACTCGTAATAGGCTTGACTGCCGAATATTGCTGAAATCGCTCCCCTTGTACTTACTGGCTGGATCCGCTCCTGATTTCTATCGTGGTTTTAAACCCGGTTACATTGGAAAAGAACGGTTCTGGGACAACAAATATCTTTGTAGAAGCACAGGCAATGTTATGCTGCGGACGACATCCAAAAGCGGGACTCCACCTTAGTTTTGTCACTGACTGCTGGGAATAGGAAATCAACCAAACAACAAATTTGCTTTCTCACTGGGAGTTGGAGTTTCCATTTCGCTATCTTGTCAACAAAACATCCTCGGTACTAATCTTACCAATGCAAAACGTAATAAGAGGAAAACCTAAAAGCAGTACAAATGACTTTTCTGCGTTAATGATGAATAAACTCTATGAGGAACATGTCAAGTACATTACGATATTAATTTGTAAATACATCAGAAATCGCGAGATCTTCCCGTTCTTGAAAATGTACGGCTATCCTAAAGACAATTTTACTCAAACGGCGCTGTTTATTTTTAAGCCACGATACATATTCACTACTCTATAATTTCAATTTTTAAGTTAAGTTGCTTGTGGCATTGTCCAGGTGACCGATCACCTTGTCGTAGTAATGGCCGCAAACATTGCGTGCCTGATGAATTGTATTCTCCACTGCATGTTTTCCCCATGCCGTATCTTCCATGTTTTACAGACCACGGTCTTGCGCTTCATTCTCTAAAATCTAAATTCCTGCTGACAATAAAAACAGTAGTTTTTGGCAATCAGATACGATTTCATTTATATCTGTTTTTGGAGTCGTGTTGTTAATAACAAGTTTAAGACTTCCAGGTGTTCGTTTTTCCGGTGCAATTTTGCTAAATTTTCGATTATATTCAAAGCTTGCTTTCTTAGATACTGGGCAGGAAGCAAGCGTGCTACAACAAGTTCAGTTTTTAAGAGTTTCGAAACGAAACTGCGATATGGCTTATCCTAATTTGCTGTCGAAAGACAAGATTTGCTCTTCAACTGAGTCCGGAAGAGATACGTGCAACGTAAGTAGGCCTAACTTATACTGCAGAAAAGCACAATGCAAGTAGGTTTGATTTATATGACCCCAGCGACGTCGTTATATGATTGGTAAGGTGATAAGCTAAAAATTGCATTAAATAATTTTGAAAAAAGTTTCTTTTTCAATCCTGTCTCATCATATTCTGTTCAGCCACCCTGAACTTCTCACCATGCTACCAACATAAGTGATGCTAGAGCACTTGGTTGTCTCTCCAGTTCCCCTCCGAGTAGGCCACATTGTTGAGTTTAGGATGCTTCCGTACACTTCACAGCAAGCAATAGTTTTTGTGAAACCCAGTCCAGGTATCGCCTAGTAGTCTAATCTAGTGCACAATGGTTTTCATAAGTTGTTCATCGGCGTAAGCAGACCTGCAGCTCTGAACTGCATCACCATTGCATCAATGTTGATAATGTAGTTGTATAAGGCCGTAGGTTTCAGAAAAGCAAACTTGATGATAAGCGCATGACGAAAGACTGTTTTTTTATCTATGTCTTACAGTGTTTTTGTGAAAAAAGCCAGCGGATGATACAGTCAGCGATACGACTTCTTAAAGCCAGTAACTTAACCAGAATGGCGCCCACATATATTTTTTCAATGAACGTTGATACTTCAAGGTTTTTGACAAAACGACTGGATTGGAATCGACATTTCATGTTTTGCAAGGATTGTATTTCAGCTGGATCAATTCTTTGCATGTAACTTGCAAGATAAATTCAAATTTGAGATTACACCTGCGCAATGGCTTAATTAATCGAAATGTGTGACACTTGATAACTCCACCAAAGTAAGCATCAGCGGTTCACCATGTCGGCAGGTCATCTGCTTGTTTTAGCAATAAGATTTTGAATGAACACCCACCCTCCATCCGTTTCAATTCATTTATGTGACCATTTAAACAAACATCCTTTTCTCGCGTATACTTTACGCAAAGTTAATAAATTATTAAGAAGTCAGTATGGCATATACTCTTGTTTACAAGCAGACCTACACTGTTGTCGGAAATATTGCAAAAAAAACGGTGGGTTCACCTCATTATCTCAACCAATTTTTCAAAAACTATCAACCAGAACCACTGCTATTAATCCGTAGATCAACAACAGAGAAAATATCAACCTCTTGCGTATTTTTACTGAACGTTGGTTTGACATCAATTACAGTGCTGATTTTTGCTTTGCAGTTGCACAGAAATGATTGGCATGATCATAAAATTTGCCTTTTTATAAAATTTGCCTCACAAAAACTCTCATCGACCCCGACTCGCAGTTACAAGATCAGATTTACACTCGCACCACATGTCGATCGTTGATTTCCATTGTCTAGTTCAGGCGTCTTCGAACTACGCCCCACTGGCCACATCCGGTTCACGAAGCCATTTCATCCGGGCGCAAAGAGATTTTATCAGCAATGAAATATAAAATATCTACGAAACAATTGTAGATTTGGTAGAATGTAACATGTCGCGAAACAACCACATTACGCAAGATGTACGGCCATAGAACTCTTGTGTAGCAACTTTTGTGGCCCCCCCGGCAAAAAAAATTAGAGACCTGGTCTAGTTCGGGAATTAAGGGGATAAAACGAATTGTTTCTTTAATGGCAAACTAAATAACCCGTTGTTTCCTAAGTTGTGATTTCAGAAATCACGGCTTCCGAGGAAAATTTTGGGAATGACAGCATGCTGTTTCAGGGGGATAACGATGGGGGCAAAGGGAGAACAATTACCCGGGCGCCGAATCACTATGGAGGCGCCGAATGACTGCGGGGGTGCCGAAAAGTCCCAACAATGTCACAAGTAGTTTCTTCAATACAGTACATTTACTTCCGAAAAACCTCAGGTTCGAACATGTGGGCGCCAAACTTGCTTCTTGTCCCGGGCGCCATCTAACCTCGTTACGCCCCTGTGCTGTTTGTCACCTGAAACGCATGGCGTAATACTTTTTTGAAAATGCATATAATCTTGAGCGTTATGGTTGAAGTTTGCACAAATATGACAGCGAAAACAGATGCATCTCAAAAGCGTTGAGCTATTTAGGCGATGTAGATCTGCACAGAGTGTGATAAATGTCATTCATTATACCATAGCAAAAGTAATGGCACAAATAAATGCGTAGCAACAAAACTGTTTTGAATTTAATTTTCTCGAGATTTCGGATTCTAATAGCCATAGGTACTGCATATTGCATCATAAATTGCCAATACAAAACAAAATGCAACTTTTTGCACATGTATTCCTATGACTAACATGGCAATTTTTACAACCACTATTCCACTAACCAGGTTATGTCATTCCAGCTACCGGCTTCATCTAAAACGCTACAAACCTTTTTCTAATGTAACGAGATGTATGAAGAGACCTATTTGACAACACGATTAATATTCGATCTCCAATCATTAAACTGACCTACTTTTATCAGCTAAGTTAGTGTTCATTCATCAGAGGTTCAGATGCAGGCAACAATCACTAGGAAACGCTAATCACTATCTAAAGATACATTGGCGCACATGCAAGCAAGAAATTCTTATTTTTCCATACCGGGAGATTTACGACCGAGTTTTCTAACTACTTCACCGCGAACCATCCAGGTGGGCGAACTGCCAGGCGTAATTGCTGTGATGAAAAAGTAGAATTGCGGATGCTTGAGACATGGGGAGTGACCGACTTCGTTCAACTGAGCGCAATCGAAATTTGTTAACAGAGAGAGAGAGAGAGAGAGAGAG
>JGI24021J15306_10010539_pt1 | contig 11470 bp, 7 predicted proteins | sample Ectturendosymbi1_FD_15306 | JGI IMG/M metagenome (IMG submission 15306)
TAGAGCTCGAACGATGTATCGGCATGCCGATCAAGGGCGTACGCAAGGCGGGGGGGGGGTTGGCTAACCCCCCACCTGAGCTTGATATTTTACAAAAACGTTATTATAAGGAGAGTGTATAGGGCTTGATTTTTTACAAAAATAAGGGGAGTGTATGTAGAAGAATATACCTATTGTGTCAACAAACTTCGCTTGAAAACATGAATATGACGTCAAATTGTGACGTCACAAACAGCGCACACCAAATAAAAATGACCACCATCTGCCACTGAATGAAATCCCCCATGAAAATTTTCTGCGTACGCCACTGATGCCGATATATATCGGCCGATATAACGATGTTGCGGATGTATCGGATCGGCAAAATTCCGCCGATATATATCGGCAATATTTTCTCATAAGTGTTACGCTGTTGCTCTGCATTCAAGTAACTTCACTCAACAGGTGAAATATGCAAGGAATCAATCAAAAATTTTAATAGGAAATCGATTTCACGTAAAACTACGCATCATCATCAAAAAAACGTCAAATAAAAGAATGTTTTCGATTATTGTGACTGTTTTGTTTGCAATGAGAATCTACAGCAACTCCGTGAATTGTTTACCGAAGTATGCATTATCAGTAGGGCAACCAAAGTCAATAAAGCCAAATTTTTTCTGCCTTTTTTAAAGCTTATGAAACTTCCACAAACCAAATTTCACGCTCATACCATGAGGGAATCCCAAGTTCTTAGGTCAAAAAAAGTCAAAATTTACCATCAGGTCAAGATTTATCATTGGGTCAAATTTTCTTGCAGCACAGTTTTTTTCTCTTCATCGATATTTTATTGAAACTACAACAATAGATCTTGATCTGCTTTTGCAAGTTTTGTTGCAATTCTGCAATAACAGTGGGTTTGCTGCGATTTTTGACCTAATCATGTTGTTTTGCCCACTACTGGACGATTGAATAGGCTATTATATAGGATAAGGTGGTAAGGCAAGAAACGTGGTCTTACAGTAAGCTACTTGGTTTGGTAAATGCTCAATGCATTATGCATGAAGTGTTTTAACTTTATGATGTTCTCAGGTTTGACTCTACTGTAGTTATTAATCTGCTAATCAATATATCACCCCCGAAGTTAAACAACCAATTTTTTTGTTATTTCGAAGCATAGAGTGTATGAATGTTTCTGGGTCAACCTCAACACCTAAAGCTGAACTATTTTGCTGTTGCAAACCCAGAAAATTTATAGGTCAAAATAAAGTCAAAATTTGTAAATTATAAAGTCAAAATTTTAAGTTTTTAGGTCAAAAAATTGGCTGCCCTAATCATCAGTCCTTACATCTTCAAGCAATGCTAACAGGTGAAACGTTGAAAGGCTACAGCAAGGTCATAGAAAGTAAACAACCTCAAGAGTGTAGTGTAACATAGCACAACACCAACTGCGACAATTAAAACTGGGAATTATGCCTTACTCAACTGAAAGTATTCACTGCAACTTCAAAACTCACAGCAAAAGTTACATGAACTTAATAAAACTCATCGCAAGCTACAAAGATTTATACAATAGAATACTTCGTTCTCGAAATAAACTCTAGGCTAGGCAACCTCACATTCAGCATGCATCAAAAAAGTTCCTACGTCATAGCGAGCAGTGACACAGATTTTGCGCTGAATTCAATGTTAAACGGTTCTTCATCACAGTGAAGTGATGGTTTTAATGCGTCGCGCATTGTTTTTCACTTATGTCATCTGAGCGTAGGCACAAATGTCTACACAGGGAGTAGGCTCACATATACGCAATATATGCTTGCCTGTTTAGCATTGTGCATTTGTTGATTTAGAGTTACACTACTGTGAGTCCTAGAAATTGCTATGGACTGCAGTACGCCCGACAGACAAAGCCATCCTATCAGAGTACATCTGACCTTTAGTCAAACACAGTTGGTTGAAGTGGTCACGTGACAAATACAATATGTAAAAAGAGACAAGGGTTTAGCCTACAGTTCACACAATGCAAACAAGAGGCAGCTAACAGCTTGCTAGAATTGAAACCATGACATTACTTGTCTATCAGACTGAGCTATTTACAGACGTCACAGTCAACTGAGACAGTCATGCTGTCCAAGATTGTCATGTGACCAGTTCAGCCAATCATCGGCTGATGGCAAAATAACTCCAGGAGTGTATATTTTGCCTCATGAGGCAAAATAGACACTGCTTGTTTCACAATCACAATCAATTTTTTCATAATTGTAACTTGTGTAATAATTATGTTTTTGCTTATATGACCTGAAGACAAAGATGCACTGTAATGCCTTTCAGCTGTAGTTTGAGTCAGTGGCATATGCAGAAAATTTTCATGGGGGGGCATTTTCATTCAGTGGCATATGGTGGTTATTTGTATTTGGTGTGCGCTGTTTGTGACGTCACAATTTGACGTCATATTTATGTTTCCAAACCAAAGTTTTGGCGAAGTTTGTTGACACAAGCCACACAATATGCACATTCTTCCACACGCACATTCCCCTTATTTTATGTGTTATTGCACTGAACATGAACTATCAGTGCTCCAATGTAGGATATCGGAGGAAAATACACTCAACGCTGAGACAGCAGTTCATAACTGCAAAAATATCAGACTGAACATTAAAACAGGAGNGTAANACACACTCATCACTACGTCAGATCATTAANAACCACAATTTTTGCATTAAGTCGACAAATTAGCAAGCAAAAAGTATGTGAAAATAATTTATCTTGTTTGCGCAGNTAACAAACTTTTTGGAACATATCAAACGAACAAGGGGTTTTTAACCCCANCCCTCCTTGTGTTCACCCTTGGTTTGAGTGATGCATAAATATCAGTATCAGCATCGGTTATCGGCAATGAAAAATGAAAAACAGCAGTATCGGCCAAAAAAACTTCTGTCGAGCTCTACAAAGAATACTACTGTTGCGGCCAGTGGCCCAACTATATGGACAAGTACGTACGGACTGGAACCAGTGCTTTGTAATAGACTGCTCATTGAGCCATCCAGCTGGGCACAAACTGTTCACATGTTCACACAACGTTTTACGTAACACGTGACTCAATATTCACGCCGTTCATTGAACGCGTTTTTCTGCTCGCCTTTCTGTGCATGTATTTACAATCTCGCAGAACCTTACTGGATCTCTTTTCGTGAGTAGTGCCGTGAGCAAGTTGTCTTCTGCCTGATCCATTAACTGTTTTCTGTGGTATGTTTGCTACTGTATCGTCATAAAGGACAGGCTGCTGTTTGTGTTAATGGTCGATAGATCTTGCCATTTTGCATCATTAAAACCAGTGCAGAACTCGAGGCAATAAATTGTACAGTGTCACCTCTCAACTCCCCTGCCTGTTTCGTGTCTTTAACAGCCGCGAGCCTGAGTAATGTCTTCATCATCGCATAGGACAGCGTGAATCAGATTCACAGCTCGTGCTTGTGTGTTAGAGTGAGAGACACATCAACAAAATGGTGCTGTGACCAGGATGTGAAGGTTGTGCGGAGTTCAGCCTTCACACAAAGAATGTGCAATCGGTGTGGTTCGTTGTAAAAAGGAGGGGATGTTGTTGCAACCTCTCCAGTGGTGTTGCATTGATTGTGTGATTCACCACGAATGGGATGTGCGTGAAGAACAACACCATACATATATGTGGCGCGAACAAGCAATAACAGAGTGATCATGGCATGTGATCTCTATTGTTGCTTGCTGCCACAGTGCGAAGCTTTGCGCATATACCGCTCGAGATTTCCAATCGCAACACTACCATGTTATTATTAGCACATTTTTAAGACTGTTATTTAATACATATACTGCAGAGGTATTACCTTTCAACAGAAAGCGTAACATTTCGAAAATACATTGAAATTATTTTATGAAAAAGTAGCAGCTGTCCTGTAACGAACTGACACTCATCGTCCACCTTATGCACCACATGTTTAAAATGTTAAAAACCAACATATAAATATCCCATACGTTGTCATTGACAACACATGACACCAGATACGCACCTCATTACACAAAACAATCTTTCAAAGAATCAGGCTCACCTGTTACGTTCATGGGAATGGCCATTTGACGCACATCTATGACCACCGCTATTCAGTGAAGACGCTCTGTTAAAATCCGACTGAAGGGTTGCAGGATGACTGCGTTTATATACTTGGCAGTCATGACAGTATCCGTTTGGGTAAGATGCCGAACGACCCATATTATGGCAACAAGCTTGAGGTTCCCACTGATGCTGTTGTGGTTGTGACACATAATGACGAACTGGTGCATTTCCATTTGGATCAGACATCATTGAATAACCAGAAAGTGTAGAAACAGCAAATGAGGGAGCAGTTTCTTCAGGTGTAGGATACAGCTGACTTGGCATTGAACACTGACGATTGCCGTAACTTCTGTTCTCCATTCCATAATGCAAATGTTCTGGAACATGTGCAGCATGAAGGCCTGCCAATCCTTAAAAAAATACGATTTTGAAAGGGCATCTGCAGGAAACCACCAAATGCAACTTACTGTTATGAAGACAAAAGTTAGGGCAGAGTGATTAGAGGTAAAAGATTTGTAAACCACTGTGCAACTGCCACAGCATAGACATTTACTTGCCTAATTTAATCTTAACTCACAGCATTATGCAAACATCACAATGAATGTTAACCTCACAAACTCCCTCTAAATACATAAATAAAACTATTTCCATCGTATGGCACACTCTGTAAGTTATAAACTTATAATAACATTGTGCATTGAAAAACCTTGTACCTTCTAAAATAAACAATTATGTTGCAAGTAGAAATCAGAAGAAAAAACTTAACAAACATACTTCTGACTTCCAGTACATTTAATTTACACATCTATCATTGTCATCTTGTAGTTGTGTCAATAGCTATAGTCAAGTACTACAAAGTAACTAACGAAAGCCTTGTAGACCAGGAAAGTAGAAGCAGTATTTTCATTCAGTGTATAGATATAGACCAGTGGTCTTCAACGTGGGCGAAAACGCCCCCCAATGGGCGATTTTATGCGCTGAGGGGGTGATTTTGTGATCTACGAGATTTGGGGGGCGATTTCTGCAGGTTAAAACGTACTAAAAATTTGAATTGATTCCCAAAAAACAAGTTTGTTACTTTAGAATCAAAAGATTTGATGCACTTTCGACTCCATATTTCGTAACAGTTTATAGATCACATGATATCAGACTGGTGATGTAATAATTAAACTAACATCATTCTGTGTAATGCTTCACTGCACCAACTAGGCTATCCAATACCACTGAGACTGTCACTGGTTGGGAGTCTAGCATTGCGGTTCTCACAAAGATTATGAATGCATGCATTGTGTGGTATTTTGCTGTGTCTAATATTTAAAATGAGATAAAAGAGTGAAGAAGTCATTGTGCTGAGTAGTTTGCTAGGTTGGTTAACCCAATCGTTGCATGACCAACGTCACANAAAGCACAGCAAGCAATAATGTTTGTCAGCATATATATACATCAGCACGCGGGGTTTTGNACGTTTCTTGTATAGTATCTATTAATTAGCTTAACCATACTGAAATTAATATTGGTTGAAAGCAACCAATACCGATATAGCTATCGGAAAATGCCCAATCGGCCAAACTCCAATTTTTAAAGAGAAAAATTTTCAGCTTCTTTGAAGATACAGTGGAAACCGCTTAATAGAGCACCCTCAGGAATAGCAAAACCTGCTCTAATAAATGGTTGCTCTTTTATCCGATGAGAACTTTTTGCAATAAAAATAGGGTGTCATTCACACTAGGGGTTCACCAATACACATTGCCATATCAGGGAACTGTACTTTATTCTCGTTGTGAGCGCTGTACACAGTATTGTAAAAAGAAAAGACAGTATATTTATGTCATAATGTATTGCACAGTAGCTGTTGTGGTGGACACTGTTCACTCCTGCCCCTCTTCAGCACAAAAGAACTGGTCAAATTTTGATTGTTTTACTTCGTTTTTGGTTGCTTGACTTCTATGCGTCAACTTTCTGCATTTTATGGATTTCTCACGTGCTAACTGCATGCAAGCTATGGTGCTGCTACACGTCTAACTGCTCTAATAAGCGGTGTGCCTGCTCTAATAAGTGAAGAATTGATAAGAGGAAAAAGATGGGATCGTTTTTTTTTCCAGCTGAAACTGCTCGAATAAGCGGCTTGCTCTATAAACTGATGCTCTATTAAGCTGTTTCCACTGTACTGAAAATGGTCCAAAAATCACAACATTGCTAAATCGCATCGACTTTAGCGGCGATGTTGAATATTAAATGCAGGCTGCCGTCAAGTTTAGCCTGATTATTTTTCATCATGAGTTGTCACAAATCCCTCCAATCCTATGTGTTATTATTTGAAAAATTGCTTTGAAACATGTCTTCATGATTTTCGGTAGAGCATTACCAAACCATTGTTCCGTAGGCAAAAAATGTCACGTTCAGTAATCGTGTGTTTTATAATCTTTGATTAGTACCTTGAGTAAAACGATGTACCTAGCTGCAAAAATACTGGAAATATGACTGTTGTGAGATGATTTACGTAGCAATTAATGGCTAGTGAAACTAATTACAGCTAGCCGTAAGTTATAAAATGTGCTTATCGTGTTTTTCAGTCAGTTCGAGTATTTTGCTGTACTGTGGATAGAGCTGTACTGTGTTCATCTGACTTATGGCAGAGTACAGCAAGAACAGTAGGCTAGGAAAGGAGTAACTTAAAGTACGCCCAAACACCCAAGCTTGGCTAAACCAAGGAGTCCAAAATATCCTTTTCGCTACCTGCTGTTTGAAGCTTGCTATGAAATCATTCTGTTGTGGAGATCACTCTGCAAGTTAAATTGCGAAGAGCGTTACTGGGTGAAATACTTTTTCCAGCTAGCTAGCATAAGCGAATAGATTCCACCATCCAGGAACGTCTCATTGACATCCAAAGTGATGATGAAACCTGTGTTGTATTTCATACACACGGATGGTAAATTTTTGAGATCAAGTGCAGTGAGCGTTATCCAGAGCTTTGGAAAGAAATGAAGCTATTATTACTGGTGTTTCCAACAACGTATTTTCCTGAGCAAGATTTCTGCCAAGCAGCCTACTGCATATGCGTAACAAATACCGCAATCGCTTTGACATGAACAAGACTGGGGAAAAACCATGCAACTTAAAACTGAGCAACTTGCAAACTGCTTTGAAAAAGCTTCCAGGTAAACACCAACCGTATGGTTCGCATTACTTAATTGGAACCAGGAGCTTTTTTGGAAATGATAACATTTGTTCTACAAATGCATTTGCATTCGTTTTGTGTTAACTAGATTGCCCATTTATATTTCATTGGCAGTGAATTATTTCCAAAACAAAATAATCTTTTTAGACAGCTCAAAAATTACCGGTAGGGGGGGCGATTTCCAAGTAAACGTTCTGCAAAGGGGCGATTTTACAAAAAAGGTTTAAGACCACTGATATAGACAATTATATTTAGGAATAAGGATACAATTCCTTATATGTTATAATATAAAGCTGAAAAGGAACATGATTAAAAATCTAATCTTGTACACATGTCTATTTCTATTATAATTTGAAGTAATTGAAGCAGTTTTTAGGCAGCTATCAGCTGAATAAGAATAGCAGATTTAGCAAAATCTTGATGTAAAGCATGTCCTTGAAAGCTGCAACACACATTACAAATCAAAAATACAAATGCTGGTTGTTTGGCCTTCTAACGTTTGTGGTTAGGAACTTATGGCCTTTAAAAGAACAAACAAAGAAATATAATCCCCTAGGGCAGCGGTCCCCAAAGTCTGACCTGCGAAGGGTTCCAACCCAGCCCGTGAGCTTTCTTAGGAATGTTTAGCATTGTAAAATTTTTGTGTAAATTAATTATTATGAGGTGTAATTACACAAAAACCAAAAATAATTTGCTGTGACTATGAATTTTATTTCGATATCAGCTTTAGAAACCAAAATAAACTAACCTTTCCGCTTTTAATCAAAAGTTCAACTTAAAAAGTTTAGCCAACTTGCAATGTATGAAATAAAAGTGGTCTAGTTAAGACATAGGTCCTATTAGGGCATTCATTTGTAATGTTTTACTTTGCGAACAACACACACAAGTAAACGTAAAAACAGAAAAATGTTACATCACAGCTGATTTTTCCATTGGAAGTTGGTGCACACTAGAGTCTTGCGCGGGTTGAAAATTTTTGCCCGCTACCACCCTGAACAACTTGGCCTGCAGCTGCAGGAATTTAAGAAATGAGGCAACGCTCCCACACCTGCAAATTTCTAACAAGCACCCACCGACTTCAAACTTGCATCCACCCCGCGCACCCTACCAATCCTCACCAGCCCCACCCGCACTGCTTCCACCCCACACCTGCATCTTCCATTGTGCGTCTGAAAATCACTAAAAACTCTTGGATTGTGTTTCATCGCTAGTGTAAATTTATTAAGTGGTTCATTTCAAAGCCAACAGAAGCTCCTTAGAAGCACTGTAAAGTAAAAATGTGGAACCTCTTTGTCAACCTTGAGCATTTCGTTTTAAGCAGAGATGAGAGTGGACCAGGACCAAATCTGTCTGGATCAGGTCTACAGCCACTTTTGGTCGGATCAGGACTGGATTGCATTTTGTGAAGAATGGCAGATCAGGACTGAATCGGACCAGTAAATTTTGTTGTTTTTGTGGGATGATTCCATCCATATGAAAACGTTCAGTTGTAATCCAATTTTACAGATTTGATAAATTTGGAAATGCCAAAAAATGTAGTGTCTGTTTTTCCTCATGAAGCGAAAACACTGCTGGAGCTATTTTGCTTTCAACCAATTGTATTTGGCTAAAGGCAAAATAGCTCCAGCAATGCTTTTGTTTCACGAGGCAAAATAGACACAGCCTAAAAAAGTACATGGTTTTTCATGGGTGGAACAGAAATGGATAGGATTCAATTTTTTCGTATCAGGACTGGACTCGGACTGAAAATTTTCATAGTCTGCTCATCTCTGGTTCTTAGCTTTGAAGCACTGTTGAAAAAGAGTATGTTGTCCTCTGACGAACTCTTTAAATTTGCTCTTCTGCTATTGATCACATGCCCAGCCACACAAAACACTCACTCACTAGCAGTGCTAGTTGTCATCACCCAGAATGTATTCCTTGCAAGATCACTGAGAGCTGGAAACTATTATCTGTGGTCTCGCCACCACTGGAGAATGTTGCTACAGCTTTGTATCGCAAGCTCTCTGTAGCCTTTCTTGCTCATGTCAAGTTCACATGCATTGGATCAACAAAATGCAGGCACCTGCAACCCACGCAGGTTAACCCACCCTGTAAAGGTCTTTATTGTGCAACAGCACCCTAATATTGTGCATGCGCTTGTTGCCTAGCAGGCCCGCAACCAGGAGGGGGCAACCAGGCAATTGCCCCCACCCAAAACTTTTTTCAAAAGCATGTTTAGTTGTTACGTACAACATCAAGTTTAAATCATTTTTCCCCTTCCCGTCAAAAATATCAGCTGGTTCCAGCCCTTGTGCCTGGACTGCTGTAGACTCTACATTAGCTTGCATAAGTGCTGTGAAATCTGTAAATTGTAGTAGGCATTTGGAGCTTGAAGGGTAAGCGTTATCTAGCAGTTGTAAAAAGAATTTCAGATGCATATGCGCACGATACTCTCCGTATTGCAGCATAAAGCATGGAACCAAATATTACAACTATTATGCAACAAAAGAAGCAGTTTCATAAGTCACATTGCAAAATGTTGCCAAGCAAACAAAATAAATAGCAATATACACAAACGTGATTAATGTTATGCCTGTAGTTTCTTTCTTTAATACACAAAATAGTCTGGCCCGTGGATGCTGATTAGATCACAAATTTGGCCCAGCATCTATAAAGTTTTGGGACTACTACCCTAGGGAATTCAATTAATTCATTAAATATTTTTTGTCATAACTTGCCAACCACAAATACTAGAAAGCCAATTAAGGACTTAAAAGGTGCAGATTTTAGCATAGTTTCATTATAAAAACAATAAAGAATTACCAGGGGATGGGAGCCCTGGCCAAACAAGCCTAAACCTGTCCTCTCACTTATTTATGTCACCCTCCGAACAACCTCAAATCCAAAACCTCAAAATTTTTTTGATCAAAGGTACTAGTCTAACCAGATTTCTTGAGGCTTTATACAACTCTCTAGCTCCATCAGCTGGTGAGCTATGGTTGAAAGTGTTGGGGTCAAAGAGTTAAGATCTTTGTTACAAAGGTTGTAAAATGAGTTCAGAGAAGCTGCACGAAAACAATTATTTCACACGTTGAAACTTCACCACAGGCAGTTTTCAAGCCTATATCAGCTTGCTTCATATCAAAGAAACAGGGCTTTGTTCTTTAGTTTTGTAATCCTTAAAGAAAATATGATTGTGTTGAATGTGTTTTTCTTAATTTCAAAATATCAGACGTTAAAAGCTCTAGGTTTGCTGCAAACTTTCAAGGAATCCAGTGAGGCTCTGTTTTTATGACTTTACAGTGATTCAGGCTTGGGCATATCTGTTAAACCCTTTGTGTACCAGTCAATTTTCCCTAAAGAGGAGCTGATAATGGGCAACTTTTGACAGTTTACCATGTTTATGCCAGATTTATAAAACACTTTACAACTGAAGCCAAAACAAGGGCTTAAATTTTTAGATCTTCTATTTCTCTTCATAGTTTTCATATGAAAATACACAAAATGTTAAGAGAAAATGATTAGAACTAGTATATAATAGATTTGAAATACATATTGGTACCTAGCTTGATATCTGTCCCATAATTTCCAAGTATGTAAATAGATACAGGCTGGTAGAGGAAGTGTTAAGTAACTAGTCTCAACAAAGGTGACAAAGTAAAATCAGTCAGCAATTTTTTAAAAATAGGAAACCAATTTCTTGTAACTCTGCACACAATTGAATAAATATTCAGGACTGAGAATGCACCTACTTATGTGAAATCAATTTCCTACTTTCAAAGAGTTGCTGTTTGATTCAACTACATCACCTTTAAGTGTACATGGTGATGGTAACAAGTTAACAAGAAGTAATCAGAATAATTTCCTGAAGATACACAAACACACCATCCTATCAAGGTCAATGAGCACAATGTTCCAAACCTTTGTGATTTGACTTAAGAGCAAATATTACAAGCTTGGCTGTGATAACAATCAAATTAACCCAAATGCATGTGACTATGAATTGTTGTTATGATTATAATGCAAACAAGTTCGTCAAAACAAGACAGGTGAGCTTATCAATCATCCTTTCATAAAAGGTTAACTTTGTTCATCAGTGTTTTATTCTTAACACTTTGAGAGCCGACGTGCGATATATTCGTACTTGGATTTCCGCCTAAAAAACAGCAGTTTTCGGTTGCCTTACCAACGCCCTAGCTCCTCCGCCGATTGCGCTAGAGAGCTGTTGAATGGCTCAAACGGATCGG
>JGI24021J15306_10010540_pt1 | contig 11470 bp, 5 predicted proteins | sample Ectturendosymbi1_FD_15306 | JGI IMG/M metagenome (IMG submission 15306)
CCAGTGGGAGTGCTTGAATCGAGCCGAATCAGCGGGGCGAAACCGCTGGAGATTTAAAAGCATTCTAGGCTATGGTACGAGGTTTCAGAGGGTTTGATGGACTTTTTAGCATTTCTGGTTGATAAGGTATGGAAAAAATGGTAGAATAAGAATATGGTAAATCCCCTGATGACCCTTGGGAATTCCTGACATATTTGGAATATTTTTGGCATAACTTTTGATCCAGAAACTTGATGCGTACTTTAGCCTAGAATCCAAAAATACTGCGAGTCACAATATTGGTGCGCGGGATCGGATGATGACGTCATATAATTAACCAAAAAACAGACCCCCATCATGAGCCCATTGGCCCAAAACCCCCCATCCAAATTTAAAAAATTTTTTTTAATCTAAACTACACGAAGCCACTAGTCATTACAGGGTTTGAACAGTTCTCTAGCTCTATCTGCTGCCGAGTTATGGCCAGCCAAAGTTTGGCCTGAAAGCAAATTATGCTTTTTCTGAAAAGTTAGGAAGTAGGCCCAAAACTGTTTTTTTGGCCCATACTTTTGGCCACAGATGTGCTAGCAAGTCAATCAAGGGCTCTACAGACGATAATTTTCACCTAGTTTTCAACAAAACTTTGAGCCAAAAGAATGGGTCAATGGTTTGGGGCCCAGGGCCGGCCAATGGTAGCCTGTTTTTCCAAAACATGTCCTCTTTGTGACGTCACCTCCAGAAAAACCCCCACCGAAACCGAAAATTGTTTTTTTTATTTTGACCACAAGACTTGCTGAATCCGTAGAGGGTTTGAACAGTTCTCTAGTTCAATCGCCTGGCGAGTTATAGGATTGCAAATTTTACAAGAAAAGTGGCGCACGCGGGACTTAAAGGAAGACATCCGTCTGAGTATATTACGCGCTTGCGTGGTTACGTGCGTTGCTAAGGTCCCATGTTTGAATTAGTGAAACGGCGCTCTTCTGTCATTACTTGTTTAGACAGTTAGAAAACCTGATTGTCAATACTAGCTCCTAACTGACGTTGAGTTGACAGAAAAAAGTATCTACCGCAGCTGTTATCTTTTATGTTGTTTGGATATTTTCTGAAATAAAACGGGAAGTGGAGTATGGCATTTCTACACAGCGACACCGAGTGATCGGTACTTCATCTGAGTGAATCCGCGCGGAAACCACTGCACTGGGCGAAATGCCCCAGGTTGTGTAATCAAATCAACGTGGAGCAACCACGCACCGTTTCGGTTTTCAATATCACACCTCAGCAAAGTGTTTTGTTTTACTCTTTAAAATGTTGAACCCAAGCGATTCGAAACCCGTCTGCACGTGCGTATGACCAGTGGACTGACTCCAGTTCATGTATGGATGCCTACACAAGCAACTGTTACCTAGCAACGTACTAGCTCGACACCTGCGCATCGGATAAATCTATAGGAAAGCAAGCACCACGTGGCCAACAGCGAGTACTACTTCAGCTATCCTGAGGCTTACCAATGTACGTTCTTTTTCGGAACCATACAATAACAAAAAAGTTTTATTCAATTGTTTTTCCATCAGTCGGTATGTTGATGCGAGTAAAGTGGAAAGAGCAAGGTCGTCGTGTCATGCATCTGTATTTCCATCAGCATTCGCTTTCCAAAAGCGAGCGTTCACTTGCAATTGACGAAATCTTGAAGCTTTTCCAGCGCTTCGATATACTGTTGATTTTCGAACGCAGTGGCAAGGTCTATCAGCTGATCGCCGAAACCACTCGTCACGCCGCGGTCGCCCAGGAAAGTCAAGAGTGATTGGTACATCACCTGCGTCACGTGATCACAAATGAAATAAGATGTGTTTGTCACAGGTGAGCGTTGCCATTGCCAACACAATCGTGCGGCGTTTAAACTTTACCCGGTTTTGTTCCTGTACGTCAGGGGCGGGGTCCATGACAATTTTCCTACCCACCCACCCCTGCTGTAGGCTATGGCGAACTGACCCAAACTCTCGCAACACCGCACCTTCTAGTTTATAAATAACGGGCAACCGTTTTGCAATGCCCAATACAAAACTAGCATTCAGTCAGGCGTTAATGGGTAAACCATTTTTGTAGCAGGCAATATCTACAGTAATTGATAGCGTTAATGAAAACAACTTACAGTAAGAGGCGACAAGCTGTTTTTTTCGGTCATAGACTGAATGTTTTTTAAATGACCGAAAAAGCTTAAGTCAATTCGGTCATGAAGTCCGAAAAGTCAGGCTGGTGAAAAATGTTGAACGGCGAGTTTTAATACNATTACGGGACAAATGACCGAAATGTCTGGGCGAAAAAAAAACAGTCGAGAAGAGTGCAACTGCCGAGTGGTGATACAAGCGAACGAACGGGTTGCAGCGGCAATATATAAGCGCTCGCATGCCGGTAAGAACTGACGTACCGGGTCAACGTTTTCTGTTTCGATGCCGTATGTCGCCTCGGTCACTTCACCCTTGTGCAGGATCACTGACCTGATGCTGAATGAGTTCAGACCCTCTGCTCGATAAAATAAAGCACGTTTAGTCTTTTACTGCATGTCTTGTGTAGAAACTCAAGTGATATGTGCCTCCAGTATTGAAAGACAACCAAGATAGTTTTTCACAGACCACCAACTGCGAAAAACTGAGGTTCGCAAGAAAAAACACAGTTGCAACGCGTGTGGGGGTAGGGGTTATTGAGGAATGTTGAAAACCTTTCAAAGACGTAATACGAGCAATGTTGACTTTTTCTATTTCACAGGGTTCCTACGCAATTGCGAATATAAATTTTCAGACTTTTTCGGCCTTCTTCCAGGCTTTAACTTTTCTGAATGACATACCCAGGTCAAATACAGACACTATAACAGTTAACACGATGGAAGTAAAATTATTATCAATCTTGAATGAAATATTATGAAAATGCATGTCAAAAGATCAAGTCTGGAAAATTATTTTCTTTTTCCACGCTAAAGGCCAATCTACACTGAGTTGCCAGGAGTAGCAGCGCACGATTCTTTGTTTGTTTTGTTGCGTCGGGTAATTTTGCGCTCGTGCACGGCTCGGCACGGCAACTCCTGGGCGCAATGCGCAATAAAACAAACAAAGAATCGTGCGCGGCTACTCCTGGCAACTCCACAGTGTAGATTGGCTTTAACAGGCCAAAAAAATTTTTTTCCACACTTATGACTCCGTAGGAACCTTGATTTAAGACTTTGCCGATGGCACGCTGGAATAGTGAGGTAGTTCCAGGTACAATTCAGCCAAGAGGTGTTTGTGACAAAAATATTAACATTTCAAGACTACAGAAAAAATTTAATATTAGGTCCTTCACATATGGATAAACAACGCAGAAAAGATGTGCTTTNACATCCTNGTTCCACCGTAATTCGTTTAAGCTTTAGAAAACCCCGATGGCTAAAATTCANCACTTTTGGCGCTGGAACATTTTCTGTAGAAAAAACAATAACGTTATAAATTTATCATCACCTGCTTCTGCATCTGTGTCNGGGGAGTCATCAGGGAAGTAGCAATCAAACGTAAGGGTATTTTCGGACGCTGGCTTTTTTACTTCTACAGAAAAATCGGGTTTCGAAACTAAAGCCTGCCAAGAAAAACAAAAGAATTACTTGAGACAAATATCCTAATNACTTGTTACACAAAACGTGCAGCTTAAAGTTAGCCATGCTGTGTGAAATATTCCAAACCACTCACAANAAAGCTAGGCTGTTTCAATAAAAATTATGGGAAACGAAAGATTCTGACCACTGCGCAGCCATGCATCCGATATTTTCCTGGTCTGTTACTTTCCAAGCTGAAAACGTTTTATTTAGATGGATCGAGCTAAAAACTGTTAATCCACAGTGGCTGAACACCGGCACGGGCTTAAGCAGCGAGGTAACCAGAACTTCCACAATTTACTCACGTCGTCTTGGTCGGGATCTTCGTCATTCAGTGGAGGAAGAGATGCATTCACGTTGAACTCAACAGTGACCCTAAAACAGAAAAGCGCGGATATTGAAAGGTAAGCACTACACCCGCACACACATGAGTTTCATGTAGCAATTGATAAAAAAGTCCTATTAGAATTTAAACTGGCAGCTGATTTATAGAAACGCACTGCCTGCGATTTGGAACGCGACACTGAATTTAACTGGATAAAAACTTCCTTCAAGCAGAATCAGGGGCGTAACGAGGCTAGATGGCGCCCGGGGCAAGCAGGTTTGGCGTCCCCGTGTTCGAATTTCAGGTTTTTACGAAGCAAATGTGCTGTATTGAAGAAAGTACTTGTGACATTGTCAGGACTTTTCGGCGTGCCCCCATAGTGATTCGGCGCCCGGGGAATTGTGCCCCCTCGTTACGCCCCTGAGCAGAATGCACGCTTCCATTTAGTGTACTGTTATATTTTTGACCATACACTGGTCTAACTCTAGCATATGTTTAGGGATTAAGAAACGAACTCCTCAGGAGGCTTTCTCACCCGGAGCAGTGGGTAGCCAGGTTTCAATTCGTCTCATACAAAATGTTTCACTTCTGCTGTTTGCGGGTTTCACTTTACTTTCGCTGTTCACGCACTTCAAATAAACGAGGACGCCTAAATTGTGCGCGATCGATTTTCAGTTAAACATCACAGCGACTGATTTTTACTGAGAAAGCGCTTATTCTGTTACACGCATCGGCAGCTAGAATATGCAAGACCAGATTTTAAACCCCTACACAGCGTGGATGCCACGGCTGTGAAATGATGTAACAGCTGCTGGAGTGGTTGCAAAGACAGAAGGTGGTATTGAAATAAAAGGAGAAAAACAATTATTGATCTTTATTGGAGCCGCATGTACTGTTGAGAGACGTGTTTGATGCAAACTACTCACGTTTTTTTATGCGTGAAGTAAAAAAAGTCGCCTTTCTGCAATGAGCACAACATTTTAACCCGGATACGCTGCTGTGTTAAAGTGGCTGTCTTCTGTGATAATTCGTGCATGTTCAAAAAACAAAATGAAGACAAGCTTTCAGACAACACTTACGAATCTCCTTCCACTTGGCTAGAAAGGGTGCAGTCCGCACCAGCGAACTTCACTTGCCAGTTTCCTGACATCTGAGGAAGTTCGAGCATATCTGCCTTTTCTTGTTTGACTTCGTCGCGTAGGAAGGCAGAAAACGCTTTGTCGCCTGACAAATAAATTCACAATCGATTGCGTGTCTGTTGAGCGGTAAGCGAGCAAGTAAGCTCGAAGACAAGCAAAGATCTTCAGCATATGGACACTTTAACAAAAACAAGCAAAAAATATTCACCAAACACAAGAAGCAAATGATTACGGGAAACACGACATGCAGTTATACTACGAACTGCAACCGTTTAAAGGACCTACTGGACCGTGGTTCAACGTTCAAATGCGCATACCGGGGAAGCCTGGCGTGCTGATACGCATGCAAATATAAAAAAATTAAACGGAACAGCAGAGCTGCTTCTTAAGGCCTGATATGTTTATAAAAAACGAAATTGAGCCGATCCGCGAAGTTATTCGTGAAATTCAACGTGATACTGCAAATACAATAAAAATCGATCCGAATAGCGAAGTTGTTCATGAAAATGACAGTATCGGCAATGCTGACGAAAAAATGGTTACAGCTTTTATTTCCAGAAGTCTTTGTGCTCACAAAACCTGAACGCAGTAAAGACCTGCTTCAGGTTCAAATGATGTTACAACGCCATTGTGGCACCCAATTTAACTGTAAGATTCACTTTCCAGTGTATAATGTGAAATACAAAATTTTGTAAGTTGTTTGCTTTACATTTTCGCATGAACTCCTCAAGATGCCGCGCAAAATAATTATAACAGCCAGGGTGGCTGAACCGAAGTAATCATTCACAAAACAGGACCCCAGCATCAACCCAGAGTATAAATATGTTTGAAACACTTATAAGAAAACAGCTAAAATCTTAGAGAACCCAAGTATAAAAACGTAACGAATTACTGCTATAAGTTAAATAACAGCACATTTTGTCTGAATAATGATTAGTGTTTGTTTCTATGGAACTTGCACAAAATTGGTTGTTTTTAAGCCCTTCCTTCTGGAATATGCCTAAATCAACTGCTACTTAATATTGCCACTGGGCACTACTTATTTGAACAAGCTAATCAAGAGCTCACTGTCACTGTGGTAACCACCGCAACTGCATGTCACGGACGGTATTGAATGATTTGTTGATTTTCCGTTGAAATTTCGCGCTGAAGATGAAACCAAATACCAGATGGAGCGGTTGAAGTTTTGACCCATTAGTGGTGAACCTTTTATTGGAGCCAAACGTGACAAGTTGGCGAATGCTGCTGGGGTGCAGTGATCCGCGCTACAAAAAACAAAAAGAACTGCTAGGGCCGTGCCAAGATAACGCAGCTCAAGAGCCTTGAATGTTTGCAGAAATGAACATCAATGTCCGAGTCACACGCATGACAAAATATTGCAGAAAACCTGCATTTCGTACGACCAGAATATTTCATTTATAAATTAAAACATTTTCTAATTTTCTTGTTAACATCACAATACTAAGATTTTCTTGTACTTTTTTAACCAGATTTTCTCACACCCTGATAAAGCACAGTATGACCAGTTGATCAGACAAAAAAGTAAACTTTTTGAATGTTTCCCAAATATAGTCTCCACAAACATTAAAATGACAAGGCGGGGGTGCTACAAAGAATAAACCGCACTGCAAAGACTGGTCTTCATGCAATATCCATGCAAATTTAAGACCAATTTTAGTAGTGGAAAACATGATATGTTTGTTATCATTCTAAACACAGTTTGTGAGAGGTTGAAAAATTTTGAACCAGAAATTTTCAACCAGAGTTGAAGTAATAATGCTCATACTTTCACAGGCATGCTGTCATAATCTGCGTGTTCAAACACAGATTATCCCTTCAAGTTTGACACTGGACACACCTTAAAAATTGATTTCATAAAAATACACATAGCATTAGACAACTTTTACAACTTTTTACAAGGATTCTTCTAGTTATTTCAATGCGTACGAATGAGATCATACCGCACCTTCATTATATCTGTTATTCAGTAAACGTTTTGTTAAAAAGCATATCTATGTCAAATTTCTCTTTTCACACCATATCTCAAAAATCATATAAAAGCATTCAAATTATGATGACTTGTGAGAGTATTATGTGATCAATACAATATGACCTGCAAATGAGATCAACAAGCACCAACACTGCAAATCATTTCACAGCCACTGTTTGCTAAGTTCAGAGAAGCAGTCGGACACATTTACTAAAAGTGAAGCATTGAAATCTCTCGGGTTCTGCCTGTAAATCATACAATCCCACTGTGACTTTAAGACAATGTCTTAGATCAGGGGTTCCCAACCTTTTTCTTATCATGTACCCCTTCAGCATTCCGACAAATGAGCATGTACCCCTACAGCATATCAACAGATAAGGATGTACCCCTTCAGATTTTTGAGAGATGAACATGTACCCCTAAAACTCCTTATGACAAAATATTTTCTCATGATTTTTCACAGATATATTTAACAACAAACATATAATGACTTTTGAAAACAATATTAAGTGATATACATACAAATATTTGAAAATAAACAACATGTACACATTTTTTTACTGCTAACCTTAAATGTACCCCTTCGGATAGGCAAATGTACCCCCAGGGGTACATGTACCCCAGGTTGGGAACCCCTGCCTTAGATGTACAGCCCACTTGGACAACTGCAGTTCATGTTATGCAAAAAACTTGTTTGGAGGCATAGTTGAAGAAGAATAAGCAATGATTTGCTCATCTTCTTGTTGCCCCAGAAGCTTAAGGCTTCACAACATGACAGTTGACACATCAAAATGTGGCTGTACAGCAATAAGAATTGTTTGTTTTCGGAAAACATTCACACTTAAATATATTTTTGCATTTTCTTATTTGTACTATTGATTGCTTTCAAACATGGAACAGACAAATAGACTGCTAGAAAAACATTTAACTGGTGGAATGTAACATACTAGCCCCTGACAAAAAACATTTAGTATCATAGGTCAGTTGTGTGATGTAACCAGACATTTCAATCTACGTATATCATAAAATAACACAACTGCGGACTCATATAGGTACAGTATAAAATCTTATACCACAGTTTCACTCCAAGGAAAAGACATGCACAAATAAAGTTTTAAATACCTTAAGACCCACAAACACTTGCTTTCATTATATCATTAACATTTTTCAAATCAACAGATTATGCAGTGGGGATTTAATGTTTCAAATTGCTTGTGTGCACAGAGATACCAATATGCCACTCAAGAAAACAGATTCTTGCATTTCAATTACTCAGTTAACGTTGATAAACTTGCTTTACTTTCACAAATGCTGTGTCTGCTACATCAATTATTATTCGGTGTTACGTCACAATGCAAAACAATGTTACCTTCTGTTGTTCATAGGCCTGTGGTAGGCTAGGTAACTGGTAACCAAAAATACAGATATCTCAAAAACTATATGTGCTACAAAAAATATTGACATTTTTGAAATCAGCGTCAAAAATACTTTTGGGGCACTTATTGCAATGACCGTTTAAATTCTGCTGTTGACCAGTGTAATTTTATAATGCACATGCTATTTTGATGCAGATCTGTAGTAGGAACGGTAGAAGAGAATTAATAGAAAAAATGTAAAAGTGCTTCAAGTGCCCGTGGTCCTAAAAAAAGGACCAAACTTGTGACCCCATTTTTTCACCCCTAATAGATCCAGAATTTTTTTTGTCATAACCTTTTATTAGCCAACATTTACCAAGGAATTATTCAAAAATAAAGGAAAAAAATTGAGCGCTAATGGGTTAATGCCTTTAAAGCAAAGAAACCACTTATTGATTCATAAGTGAGGTGATCTACGACTGTACCTCACTACAATGTCTCCCAATGTATTGATGCTTTCTGAAGCACATTTATCACACTGCCAAGCACATTAATCACTCAGCTCAGGACCACAGTCTGCATCGATTTCTTTAAATATAATTCTTCATTAGGCTTGGGGGGTAACAACGATGTGTCAAGAGTGAAAAAGGGGCATGGAACAAAAAAGTTTGAGAAACACTGATCTAAAGTTTGTGGAACAGAATTTTGAACCAGAAATGCTAGAAACCCATTAAAAGGCTCAAAAGACGGGTTATAGCCTAGTTTCCAATAAAAACTTGAGTCAAAAAATTCCATCAGGTGGTTGGGGCAAACCTGCGCCACTTATGATGTCACCCACAAAAAAAACAAAATCCAAAACTTTTTAATTTTTTTGCATTGCAATCCAAAAGACTTGACTCATCTTTTGAGTATTTGAACAGCTCTCTAGCACAATCATCTGGTGAGTTATGGAGTTGCAATTGCAAAATGGTGGGAAAATGGTGCAAAACCATGTGCTCAATGCAGGATTTTGAAGTACAAGTATCTCGTACACTGGCAGAAAAGGTATTAAGCATAGGACTGCAAAGCCCAATGCATTTGCTTTTGTTAGTCGTTTCTAAGAATTTTTTTGTGCTTAAGGGTTTAGATTTGTTAGGAATAAGTCTACAAGCTACCGTTTGCTTATTTCTAGTTTTTTTCGGTGCCCCAGCATTTGCTGTTTTTGATTATCTGGCACAATGAATTCAGTACCACCAAATCTGTGTTCTGTCTATCACCACCACTGGACTGTTACGTAATATACAGACTGTAATGCATAGATAGACATAGCTTCGCACAACTTGAAGCTTACTGTAGTTAGTCAACAACATAATGGTATTCTCAAGTCATTGTAAATAAAAGGTAGAGGCGACAGGTCTGCCTGTGTACCTTCATATTTGAAATCTTATTAACACTTTTGCGTCCGGCCACTTTCAGGGATTTTCACGCAAGAACAACCAGATCACACGTGGCTTTGTGCGAGCGTAACTCTGGTGCTGAAAGTGGTAGAGAGCTGTTCAAAGGCTCAAAAAGACGGGGCAAGTCTTCTAGTCTGTACTCAAAAAAAGTTTTTTGGTTGGGAGGTATGGATTTTTTGTGAGTGACATCATAAGTGAAGGACTTTCAGGCCACCTTGGCCCACTTCACCTGGCTCTGGGCTAAAACTGTTAGATGGTAGTATTTTGCTAAAGTTTTTATTGGAAACTAGGCTACAATCTGAGTCTTTTGATACTTTGGATGACCTACTGGGTTTCGGGTTCAAAAGTTATGATCTAAAGTAAACAAAATATTTGATTATTTAGTTGATTAATTAATTTGTTTATTTTAGATCATAATGTCTAAACCATAAATGTTGGAAAGTTAATCAAAGGCTCAAAAGACTCGGACTCAAACCTAGTTTCCAATGAAAACTTCAGCCTAGCAGTTGAACCCCAGGCCAGTTAACATGAGCCAAAATGGCCCAAAAACTACTTCACTTATGACATTACTCACAAATAATCTGCAACCCCCGACTAAAAAATTTTTTTTCGAGTGCAGACTAGAAGACTTGAATCTTTTGAGGGTTTGAACAGTTCTCTAATGCAATCAGCAGAGGAGCTATGTAATTGGTAAGGCAACCGAAAACTGCTGGTTTTAGGCTGATTTCCAGATAAGAAATATTCATGCACCGGCCGTCAAGGTGTTAATCCTCCATCTGTAACATGACAGTAACGCATGGCAAGAATGCAGTAGGCTTTGTAGAAACATACTAAATGTAAAACCAAAACCCTAACCCTTAAAACTAACTCCTAAACCTAAACTTTGAATCGTTACTCCTAAACCTAACTTCTAAACCTAACCCTTAAACCTAAACTGTATACCTAAACCTAGCCCCAAAACCTAAAGTCCAAATGTAAACAGTAAACCTAAACTGTAACACTATTACCAAAACGAATGTTGCCAAGGTGGGAGCCGAACCAAAAACCATTGGCACAGCAGACCTCAAACGCATCTGCTACGACATCGATGCCATTTGAGTGACAAACTCAGCATTTTATTCTAACGTCATGTCAGGCGTATCCATAGTCACTACCTAAATAAAAAGACCTGATGGCATGACTGACAACCGAAGCGGATGACACTGTTTGCAGCAGTGCTTATCTTTGGCAACTTTGCCAAACAAAGGGTATGATGTTGGCAACAAGCTTTACTTGACTCAACTATGCATGTCTGCCCCATGGATGATACCCAGCCTACTTGACAATATTACTGCTTGCCATTTGCACCTTTTTTTTGCCTACTAATGTGAAGTATGTATTATGGCTTTCCAAATACTTGGTTTCCATCAGCTTTGCTAAGCCACCTTTCAGAATTGATTCACTTTTAGGACTGACTTCATGCAAATTACACAAGTTTGTTGTTTACAGGTACTTATTCTATGTGCCTACTTGCAATTGTGGTTGCTGCCCATGACTACACTCGCAACGGCAACATAAAAGCTAAGCTCAAGACAACTGAAAAATGGGTTACCATCACTTCACCTGATGATCTCCTCAAACACGGAAT
>JGI24021J15306_10010541_pt1 | contig 11470 bp, 11 predicted proteins | sample Ectturendosymbi1_FD_15306 | JGI IMG/M metagenome (IMG submission 15306)
AATCAGCTGCTTCGTGTTTCATCAGCGCACGAGTACAACAACAAAAACAACAGCAGCAACAACAACACCAACAACAACGTAAATATCAACAACAATGACAGCAGCCACAGCAAGTGAAAATTCAAGGTGAAAAACATAAATTTCAAATCACTGCAACATTTACAAACTTTTGCCTTTCTGCAAGGTCTGAAGCGCTTAAATGAAACTTACAAACCTTTCCCTAATTTCTTGGAAAAACGGATGATTCAGCAGCTGTTCCATGGTTAAACGCCTTGTTAAGTCCGGCTGGATAAGACTTTTGATAAGATGCTGAAAAAAGAATGTTTTTAAAAAAACATTCAGGCAACTGCAATCTACACTTTTCCAAAAGATATTAACTCCAAGCAAAAAATACTGCAGAGCAGAAGTCATTAAAAAAATCACCAACATTTTCGATATCTAAAGTTATGAACCGATGTCATATGTTAGTTGCTGTTAAAATCACACCAGCTGCTAATTTCCTTACTTTTAATTCAACGGACATAGTTTCTCCGATTCCCGGCGGAAATGTGAGTCGATTGCGGAGTTGGATCTTCAGCATTTTCTTCACATTCGAATCATCAAAAGGCATGTGACCGCATGACAAGATGTACAGAATGACTCCCAAGCTCCAAATATCATGCATGCGAGGATCGTATGGATGACCTGCACCAGGCTCAATGGATGCGAGGTAAAAGTTAGAAAAACTACATGTGAAGCGAAGCCTGTACAAGTCACGCTTTTACTCCGGCAGGCACTGAACACCTTGCACGAATCATTTGTGCGGTTCTCAGCAGGCCCGTAGCCAGGTTTCAATATTTGGTGGAGCACAATACATTTTTGAGGGGGCAAGATTTTTGGTTTTACTATATGTTTAAAACAAATTTTTCTGGGCACAACAAAATTTGGGGGGAATACCCCCCCGTGGCTACGGGCTTGGTTCTCAGTGCAGCCATTTGTGACAATATTCTCTCCCACCAACACTGAAATTCAACTTCTACCGGTGCCACAATTGCAGCCAATATCGCATGCGCTGGTCCAGCGCAAATATTTTTATGAGAAAGTTACAGACCATAGGCTNTTTAGCCAAAGCTACATCGCCTGTTTTTTGTCTAAAAAATTTTAATCGTTTCATGGCAGCTGCAGGCAGTCCAGGGGAAGACTTACAACAGCGAACGGACTCGCATTACTTTGTTAATATTTCTGTAAACTTCACCACAATTGAAAATAACCGCAGTCTGCGAAGGTTAACGTAGCTCGTAAAGATATATCCCAGGGCCGTTGGGATGGTACTTTTCATTTTCGGAATATTCTCTCTCTACTTCGTTTTCGCTTTCTTTGCGTAGCGTCTCAGTGAAGAATCCCCCCTCTCCCCCTGTTCACCACCACTCCCGTAAACTTACGGATGACACGTCACTGCGCTGGGGGGTGAACTAAATGAAATTTTTCTACAAACCAATATGAACAATTTGCTCGCACGATAACAATCCCTGTCCACTTTGCACCTGAGCTCCTGTTCACCTTGAATTATTTCAGGAGCAGCGTAGGCCGCCGATCCGCAGAAGGTTGAACTCATTTTAACCTTTCCATCCGGCATGAAAGACAAAGGCTTCGAGAAACCGAAATCCGTGAGAAGTATTTTGTAGTTTCGGTCCAGCAATAAATTCTCGCATTTTAAATCTCTAAAAACATATAAAATTTATATTGGACCTTGTAAAAAGTCAAGAGCAGCATTAAATGCTGTGCACTTGTGCGCCCACAAGTGTCCCCACAACCTAAGCACAATATGGCGGTGGCACGAGGTTGTGATGCGTCGGATGATTTTATTGCAAAAAGAAAATACAAAATGAGTCATCCCCAAAGGTTGTAGGGTCAATTCATGGGATGAGCATATATAAAGTTTCAGTTCTGTTTTTTTACACTTAAAGTTTAGCATTGGAGACGAAACTGAATTTGGCTTTGATCCACTACTTGCAAGAATGTTGGAAAACACTTACTGCCGGCAGCAAAAACCTCATTTCACAAAANTTTTCAAAGCTTTATCATAAATTATGACAAATTTGAAACAAGTCTGAGGGGAAACAATTGTCGTTTTAATTACAAAGTGTTTGGAAGAGTTTCTTCCTCGACCTCAACCTGCTCCATCGACGTCATCAAGTCGCCCACAAACAAACAACATTTTACATCAGGTGTGGGGATCCTGCTGCCAGCGAAAACATGCAACATGTCCCGCATTAGAAGTTTCATTTCCTAAGATAGAACACAACATCACACCAAAACNAAACTGCATGATGAGCAGACACGTTGACAGCAAGTCAAGAGAAGCCTCCATCTTTCCGTGACCTGCTTTTCGCTCCCAGTTTCCTTTGGAAGGTAAAAGTTGAATATTAAGATAAAATTATTTAATTTTTGCGGCCCGTCAATGATGTTCCACATTTCATGCGGCCCGTAATAGTAAACAGGTTCCCCATCCCTGCTTTACATGATGTTGTATGATTTGGTCTGTTTGCACAGTATTTAACCAGCCCGTGCTCATTTGAAGAAAGCTCCACTGGTAAAGCACAAGTGCACATGTTTTAAAATTATTTTCCAAACCGTCGTATGTTTCAACATTAGTTCATTATGTTTTAAAATCATTTCCAAGAAAATGCGTCGTGCGCCACGCGGCTGATTATGCAGTGAATGCTGCACTGGTGGCGAGTCAATGACAGCACCGCGCGTCAACTGTTTTCTATTTATTTCTATTCAGCGTCAATAGTGAACACAAAGTAGGAAAATGCCGTAAGTGGCAAGTTTCCAGTGGAAATCGAGTTGCTTCTCATCAAACAAACAAACTGATAAATTTACCGTTACATTGCGTCATCATATCGGATCGCCTTTGAGCGCTTTCAACATCCGTTTGAAAGATCTTACCTGTGGCAGATGTCGTGGGCGTGGCAATAACTAACAGCCTGGCACAACTGCCAGAAGTGATTCTTGATCTCAGGTTCAGGTAAAGCGCCGTGTCTTTGCACATATCTCAGCATGTCCCCGTTCTCCGCCGTTTCCATCACAATATAAATGAAGCCATTTGCCTGAAAGAGTTTCAGGCCTTTGCTGCAGGAAAGCGCCAAATTTGGAAAACAAAAACTTTTACTCTGAACTTTGCTTCAAGCGACGTTTTTCAAAATCACAAGAAAAAATCTCGTAACGGTCAGGACGACATGAAATATCACGTGACAACATGACGTATCACGTGCAGACATGACATGTCACGTGACAACATGATATATCACGTGACAACATGGCATATCACGTGACAACACGACATATCACGTGCATGGCCCAAGCTTAAAGTAATTTCAAACTATTTGCTTTCTAGTTGGCTACAATGCATAGTAAGCATATAAGAGTAATAGTTCTTCCTAAAATGCATAAAGTGATTGTCCGCAAGATTATCGAGTCCTCCCCCCATTCAAAATGCTTCGCTTCCCCGTCAAGACAAAAGGCCGATGCCGTAGGTGCAGAGCATCATCGTCAATTACCAGGCAAGCGAAGAATTAGTGCCTCACTAACACTGTTATTCTTTGTTAAGACAAACGTGCTAGGAAAACGAACTTTATTTTGTGAAACATGACCAATGCAAAGGGTAAAATACGTTCAGTTGGGCGAAACGTTGGTAACAGGTGTACGAGGCTCATCTTCAGAGGATGATTCTGACGTCAGCATCCTTCATTCAAACTGCTTCGTTTTTATTTGTATGTGTTATCGATGCTTTCACATAGCATGATTGAGGTCGGGGACCTATGGCTCGCGGACCACATGCGGCCTGCATGACCAATGACCATTTTATGTGGCCCATGTAAGAATTTTCAACTTTGAAATTTTGTTGGATTTGCGTTTTGCATAAGATAAAATTTAGATTATTCTGCGGCCAAAAGGTGATGTTCCACAATTTATGCGACAGTGAGCAGGTCCCTCATCCCTGGTTAAGACTGGTACATTAGGCGACCCAGTGACACCGTCTTCGTCCTTGTTGTGGAAAAAAACTCACCTCAAGAATTTCGTAAACACGAACTATGTTGTCATGGCGAATAATCGGAAGAACTTGGAGCTCTCTTGGCAGAAATTTCTCCACGAAATCACGAGGAGCGATTTCTGTGTTAATGCATTTTATGGCAACATCTTTTTTCAGACGTGCAGAGTATGCGGATTTAACCTGAACGAAAAGTAGAGTTTGATAACAAATGGAAAAGTACCGCAGTGGGCACATTTGCAAAACATGAGGCCTAAGATAATGTTGAAATTCTAATATGTGTGATTTTATTTCATTAAAAGCTAATCAAGTCTACTGACCAGGCAGAATATACGCTCTACTAACATCACAGCGGCTATTTTTTCCAAGAAAGGTTCTTATTGTTGGACACTATTAAAACACTTATTGTGGCAAGGATAAATTAGGTTTCTGCATTTAACATGCGGCATGGTACTTTGTCATATAATCTACATTCAGCAATACTGAAGATATTCATCACGGTTTTTATGGGATTGCACTGCTTTGCAAATATACAAACTTCATTGCATTTTTGACCTGAAGATCAAAGCAGGAAAGCAAACTTTCCTGAAACCAACTTGTGATGCAGCGGTGCTTAACCTTTTCGGTCTCGTTTCCCACAAAGGCCATCACCAAGTTCGAAACCCCCTGATGTTTTAGTAACGATGTTTCACTGAAAGCTATTTAGCCAAAATAGTGGCTATTTAGTCGGTGGTAAGTAGGCTTCGCGTAATAGACAAACAATTTAAAAGATTTCACGCACGGTTTTCACTCATTTACATCGTACCGCACCAATAAAATTAAAACTGCTCAGTTTAACGTGATTTGTGCGATTCCTTGCTCTTTGTTGGCATCTCAAGACAATCGAACGGCTGCTCAACACCTGNCCCGAGATCTAGGGCGGCCTAGCAATGGACAGCTGATTTTTTCGGTCATTTTTCGGTCACAGACCAAAACGTTTTGAAATGACCGATAAAAATCAAGTCATCTGGGTCTAAAATGCTGGAAAATATATGCGTAAAAACAATGCAATGGCGAGTTTTAATAGAACTGTGAGACAAATGACCGAAATGTTTCAGTGACCAAAATCTCAGCAAAAAAATGACCGAAATGTTTCAGGGAAAAAAAAACAGGTGGACAATATAAACAACCCGCTCAAACGACGACGAAGAAGAAGCATCTCGATGCGTTGAATAATGGCAGAAAGCGCGCAGCGTATGTAATCCTCCATTTCCACTTTGTTGCGAGCTTTGGCGTTGACAGAACTATAACAGAACTACTTTAGCACAATCCAGGAGGCATGGTTTCACCAGTGTTTCTGCAATGGTATGAGATTTTTTCGCTTTGGCAATGCGAAATGCAACCACATGGGATGCTTTAATGGTCAAAAGCACCTCTTGCATCCAGCCTGACACGTTTGAGACAACCTTCTTTAGACTTAAAGTACTGAATTGACTTGTTAGCTTGCTCCTTGTTGAGCATTGTTCAATTGCTGCTTGAGCTGGAATGGTGTAAACAGCTGTTAGACAACGTTTTCTTGCACGACACACTCTTGTGGGATATCTTCTCCACTTTTCTGGAGGCAAAGTGATGTAGCTTACCTTGTATTTTTGCTTAGCTTCGCAATCAACACTGTTGCTCTACACTAGATGTCTGGGAAAATAATGATTCGTCAAAAAACAGCCTGGCATATTTCACCTCAAAATTGTACGTTCGAAGCAATTTTTCCCATTTCCTGGTTAACCTAACTTGTTACAAGATAACATAACTTAATGTTCACCGAAATCTAATGTTGCAACCTCTCCGCTGGCGTTGCGCTGAAATGCGCGGTTCACCACGAACGGAATGCGCACGAAGAACAACACCATATACAAGTAGCACGAACAACCAATAACAGAGTGATCGCGGCGTGTGATCTCTATCGTTGCTTGCTGCCACAGTGCGAAACTTTGCGTACATGCCACTCAGGCTTTCTGATCGCAACACTAACTTCAGTTTAACCTTAATCAACTAAAATCAGCTTTTTTACATATCATTTCTCCTACCGGTTACACCAACTGTCTATCTTTAGCGACAGTGTCCATACCTTTAACGACAACGGCCGTTATTCGATTATGACTTTTTAAATATTATTCAACTCTAAAAACGTAGGCTACTAATTACAAAAAATGCACTAGTTGACAAGTAAGTGTTAGTTTTTAAAAGTTAAATTTGTGACTCTAATCAGATTTACTTTCTTAGAAATTGGAGTAAAACTTAAAATAATTTCCACTGCACCAAACCAGAAAGAACTTCCCACTGCATGAATGAAATTTCCCACAAGTGGGAAATTCCCCACCGGTTAAGAACAACTTTGTTAGAGGATAAAAGGTGTGCAGGAAGTTTCTAATTTTCACAAATATGTTGTGAACAAAGAAAATTTGAGAGAAAAGGAACGTGATTACCCAGATAAGTGGTCAGTTTGTGAATGCACGCCATCAAAGCTGATAGGGTGGATTCGATTCACGGTCTGGTCAATCAAAATACTTCAAAAACGGTACTTGCTGCTTGTTTAGCCTCGTGCTCGGAGAAAAGGAGTGGTACAAAGCGAGCATAATGNAAATGAAATGAACAANGGCATGTCCCCCACAGTTGCTGTGGATCTNACACTGAAATTACACAAGCTTCAACGATTGAANATCAGTGGTTGATTTGGCAAGCAGTGATTCCCACAATCAGCAGCCGCTTTGTTTCTGTGTATCAGTAGCCACCAAATATAACTTGTAAGCAGTGTCATAGCCAGCCCAAAAATTTTTGGAGGGGAAAAAATGTGAAGGGGCCCATAGCTCCCTGGGATTCCCTGTCTACTGCTATGCTTGTAAGAGGCGTCGTATTTATTTTCCACATTGGCATCAAAAATGTATGAAAATCAGGCTCTCTTCTTCATTTAACGACAGAAAGTAGTATTTTTAGCAGAGAAAGTGGCAACCAGATTCCCTGAAACTCAACAAGTTTTGTTCATAATTCGAGTTATTTCTTTTCAACCAGTAAAAATTTTTGTGGTCGAGTCTTTTGTAATTATACGCATAACTGTATGTTTTTCAGCAAAAGATCTGCAAAAGCAAAAATGTAGCAGATTTTCTGCAAAGCAATTCTTACGAAATGAAATTGACTTAAGACTTCTCGCCTAACAATGGAAATCGCTTTGTGAGACAAAGCTTAAGATACTACGAAGTGAATAATTTATTATTTTTACACACATTTTTTATCGTTCACCACATCCTTCCAAAAGTTTTCAAGACAACTCTCATGTTTTGAGCAGAACAGGTCAGATTAAAACAGTATTAAATCTGGATGTTTCGCCAAGTCTTATCGGAAACAATAACACAAATATTGACGACTTCATTTATACTTCCATTATTTGAGAATTCACTTCTGATTTAAAACTGCTGTTTTGAAAATGCAAANCTACCTCGTGCATTGCAAAATATAATGCGAAGTGAAAAACGNCAGGAAATGTCTGTCTCATCTAAACATTAAACAAATGGACGNCACACTGGAAGNCTTTATACATGTATTTCAATTCAAACTGATTTTACCTTGAAAGGAAGAATGTTAAAGAAGTAATAAAGCTATTCTGGCAAAGCAAGTGAGAAGCAAGATAAAAATACTCCAGTTTTTTCGTGGAAGAGAGAAAGTTTGGCGAAACCAACTCATATCGAAAAGGTTTACAAAATATTTTTGCCTAATTTGATCAATATTAATCTGACAGTGTACATTGGTGCATTTACTTCAAGATTCGGCCGGCGACTACCATTTACATAGGAATCCATAAGTAGGCTGAACCAGTTTCTTACAAAAAGATACTTTGGGCTCTCTGTAAAAAATTTCAACTAACTTTTTCAACTTTTTAACTATATCTTTAAACACTGAGAAACAAACACGTAAACAGATCAGCGGCTTTCCATTACCTTTGAATATGCTCCTTCTCCGAGAGTTTGACGAAGCTTGTAGCCGCGATCTTTCAGCAGGTGCACTACACCTTCGTCCATAATACGACCTGAACTTCTCTCTGATACGGTCTAACAGGACCCTGGAGATTGCAACAGGCATCCATTGACCCAAGTAGGTAATGCTAACTTTAAAATGACAGCAAAATCGTATTTTTGCGTCAGTCGTAAAATTAGATACACTACAACATGGCGAAACTTGGAATAATTTTGCTTCACCAGGCTTGTCTTTCATAAATGTATTTCTCCAGTACGTTTTGCTGACCATCAATGAAATATCNTACGAAATAATTCCTACTGTGTCGTAACAAACAAATTTGGCTTTGGTGACCTGTCGAGCGTGAAGTTCTCAGGCTTCGAAAGCANAATTTCGGTTTGTGTACTGAGTGCTGGCGCTGTATTCAAAAAGTCACTGCTGAATGCTTGTAGACCCTGTTAATGGCATGGAGCCTGGGTTCCATAACGTCCTTGTGTTAGTGATTGCCATGCTGTACTACACTTTGCATCCAGCAAAGCCAAGAGAATCAACCTGTATTCAAGTCACCACCTGTAGTCGAGTGTTCGTGATCAGGCCACACGACGATCAACATTACTGATTAGCACGCCCTGTCAATTCAGAAACTACAAGTCATAAAACCAACAAGCGTAATTTACAAGGCCACAGTTCTCGATTCGAACCATCTCAGTTTTTTTCTAAAATGCTCGACGCCTTTGCCCAAATGTGTTGCAAACCGACGGAATGTCTGCTCAGGTTACTCCAGCGCAGGTTTCCTCGAACTTGTAAAATAATGTTGCTTACAGCGCACTTCAAAACAAACGTAATTCTCAGATACTAGGAAAAATAATCTAATAAAAAAAATAATCGTCGGTATTCTTCCTTTTCTTTGTGGGCATTAACCAAGTTCATTTATTCTGCACTGTTTCATTTACCTAAAAAACGTTTCTACTTGAGGTGCTGGTTTCATCACTTAATTAATCCGTTTGTTGCATTGGCTACAACTTGGACTTCTTTTTGCGTTAACATTTGCATAATACACTGGTGTACCTTTAGTCTCCAGTCGCATTCCAATCATTGCAAATCGTGCACCTACCGAGCATAATACAAATTTCCGTTCCCACAAGTGAGTCATCGCATTGACTCGAATTCACTTTCTTGTAGGAGTGATTGCTTGGTCTCATTCTTAGCCTGCGTTGTCTTTTCTGCCACACATTGCAAAGCTGCGCTAAATGCACAACTGTGATGACGTCATCTGATCTCATGCTATCATCATCCAATTTTATAAAAAGCGTGATACACAGGGTTGCGGAGTCGGAGTCGCATGGAGTCGGAGGTTTCTGGGTGAAGTCGGAGTCGGTTCCTAAGAGCACTAGGAGTCGGAGCTGGATTTTTTATCCGATATCTGAAATCTTCCACTTCATTTCATACAAAAACCTTCCATTCCATCTTCCATACTTTTCTATACCTAGTTTTAAATTGACGACCTATACTAACACCTCTGAAAGTAAACGAAATGGGGCTAATCCATGCTTAAGAGGTACATTATTATCTAAGAACAACTTAAGAAGAAACGCGTTTTCGGCCAGTCTTTTGTTGTCTCTGGTGCCATCCCACCACTTGTTATAAAGACAAGGGAATCGAATGAAGACTTCTCAATGTCAGTCACTCTTTGGTTGTACTTATCCTTAGTTTCTTTTTCATGTTGTTGGTAGATCTCTGCTAGGGGCTTCCCAGAATAAGACTGAGAGGTAGGAAGTGTGATCCTTATTAGGGATTGACCGATATGACTTTTTGGGGCCGATACCCATATATCAGCCATTCATAGACCGATAGCCGATACCGATAACTGCTATTTCTAAAATTTTTTATCTTTTTTTGTTTCATTGTCAAAATGTAATGCATTCTATGCCTCAAAAACTTCAAAAATCAGGATTTATGAGCTAAAATTTTTCAAATTGGAGCAATTTCAATATTTTGTTATGATTATCAATTAATCTGATTAAAGATGATGCTTTTGTTTCGGCTGCGACGGCCGACGCGTGCTCCATGGTTCATCTTGCCTGCTTGTTTATGAAAACGCACCGCTGGGATTGCTGCAAGATGACTGTCTTGACTTGGTTTGTTGTGCTTTCTTGCGCAAGTTGACTGCATGCGTGAGGAATAGAACAGCGTTTTGTCAACACTTACTGAGGTCGATAAAATCGGCGGTTTTGGCCGATACCGATATATCGGTAAAACCAAAATATCGGTCTATCTCTAATCCTTATGACAAAGAAACTTTTCTCACAGCTATTCCACAGTGTTCTCACAGAAATGTCCAACCTTGCATTGTCAGATGTATTGACTTTTCTTTCAAATTCGTTTTCATTGATTGGCAGAAGTGTTGGTTCGGTATGAACATCTCCACAGACCACTCTCATTAACTGTGTTACAGAGTCTCTCACTGAGTTGTGCCTCATTGAAGTGTAACCACCTACTTTGCATATGAGGCTGTGATCCACAGAGTTTGTCTCTCCACAAGCACAGTGAGTGGGTATGCCTTCCACCTTCCATCCATGTCTCATGCAGACAACATCGATGAATTCTTATTTGTTTAGTGCATATCCAATCGCTTTGATTGGCAAGGCTGACAGCCAAGAAGATTTCCCTTTTTCCATTGCTCCTTGTATGAGCTGTTGTGAATCAGGGGCCAGTTCCTCTAATAGCTCATGTCGGCATTTTGCGTTCTTCTCTTGTCGTATTTTGTTTTTCGTGTGTTTGGTGAATTTCTGGTCTGAGGGGTGGTTTTTCAAGATCGAGTCTTTGATTGTAAGTTTTTTCTGTTAGTTTAGCAATGATCAGAGTGTAGCAATCATATTCTGTCTCGGGAGTTTCTTTAGGATTTGTCAGACCTAGCTCACCATGCCTAAGAGGAAGAGCTAGTATTTGTCTTTCTGCATCACTTACCTCTTGTCCTATAAGAGTGGGGATCAATTGGTCTCTGATGGCGTTTACCAGCGATTTATCATGTCCGGTTCTGTTCTTTGGAAATGGGTCAATCTGGATCGTAATGCTTTGGTGCATGCTGAGTATGTTGCTTGAGGATCATCTTGTGCATAATTTGAAAGCAACTCAAGGTCTTTTACCCAATCCTCAACCTTGTTTTTAATATACTGTCCCCTGAATGATTCTGTCCCACTTTCCGATCCAAAGTGGCGTTCATCTTGGTCTGTGATTTTGATTTTACAGTCTTTGAAGTGTTTTTGTGCGGATTTCATTAAACTACTGTTTTTTATTATGAGGATTGTCTTTGCAGGATTTTGGCAGTACCCAAAGTCTGGTCCCTTAGCCTGTAGGTCTTCCCACCATTTTTTCACTCCTGCCAGTGATCCGACTGCAGAGCTATCATCTGCATACCATACCTGTTTCACTTCATCATTTGCAGTTTCGTTG
>JGI24021J15306_10010542_pt1 | contig 11470 bp, 4 predicted proteins | sample Ectturendosymbi1_FD_15306 | JGI IMG/M metagenome (IMG submission 15306)
AAGCAATCGGCTAAGGGCCGGCCCTGACATTTAGCCTCATTTCTTGTAATGTCACGACAATGGTGACCAACCAATTCAAAAGATATTTATTCTCTGACTCTTTCAATTTGCGACTTTCTGCCTATGTTTAATGCATGGGTTCGCAAGTCATTTGATTTGCCTGAGCTTAACCAAACCCTAAGTGCATCAATGTTTTCATCCAAGTGCAAAACATTTGCTTTACAAGTACGTATCACCTAGTTTAGCTGGACATTCTTTTCGTGTTAATGCAGGTTAAACTTGGTATTTTTGTGCCAATTCACAGTTGTGCAGTTTGATTTCTGTTTAATCTCAAATATATTTTCGTGTCCTTATGCAAATATAACTCCTAGACTGGAACTTTTGGCGTTTATTTCATACATTAAAATTTCACGTTAAACCTATTAAATATTGATGTTAAATGGATAAAGCAAAGCGTGATTAGTGTTGCTTTCAAAACACCTCTAAAAACAAGATTATGAATCTGTATTGATAAAACTTCACATCAGCATCGCCCGGATGAATATTTTGGTTTCACACCAAGCTGTCCCCCCCACATTTTGCAACAAAATTGCGCCCATGCTTTAACTTCCCCTTAGAGCACGGGTGAGAACTTTGCTGACATCACCCAGAGTTTCGAACCTACCAGGTACAAAAGACGATGATATGTTCTTCAATAGTTTCAGTTCAGTTGCAAGGGCATCGACGTCTATGTCGTCATGCAATTTTAGATACCGGCATGTAAAGACAAAGCGTATGTAGCAAGTTGTCTGTGAGGATGCCAATTGTGTTGCCAATGCAAAAATAGAATATAGCTATTTGGTGTTGCCAATGCTAAAACAAAAACACAATTGAAATTGATCTGTCAAATATTTCTTTTGCGTATACAAGATTCAGCAAAATTTCATTATTTAGGAATTGTGTTGAAATGCTTGAAATTACACCAATTTTTCGATGATGTGATACGAAAATTTTTGTACACACAAGCAGGTAAAATCACGCCATTTTAGTAAAAAATGGTGTAACATCATCTGTCAACACTGTTCGACAACACTAATGCGGTATGCGAGCCCTAGCAGGGTGACTAGACTGTGCACCATGTATTCTGCCAAACATTCACAAAATCCTGCCAAATTCACTACCAAATAATATTGCCAGAATATTCCCAAAATTCTGCAAAATATTTTTCATTAAACGATGTACTTTAACAATGGCAACACTAATTATGTTACCCAACACTAATTATATTACTTAAACTTATTTGGACAAAANTCGAAATTTAAAAGTGGGGGGGCCTAGGCCAATGNGGCCCCCCGGTTCCGCAACCTATGCCTTGGGGTATTGAGGCAATATNTTAAGGANCCCTGCCCTAGAATGAGTAAACGAATNAAGCTAAGTGCTGATGNCTACCAAAGAGGTAAAGCCAACAGGAAAGAAAATGTATTGAAATATGCCGGGTGCACAGTTGCAACTGTAAAGAAAGCAGAAAAAAGGAACAGCAAATGATGACAAAGGTGGCGAACGGGTAGAAAAAGCAAGATACATAATCAGGGGTGTAGTGCTGAAAAAGGAGGTGTGGGAACTTCCCACAAGGAAGACTTCACCAAATTCTTTGAATAAAATGTGCATTTTGCTTACAAAGTTTTCCACACTGGATGTTCCTGTTTCACTGTAGACTTTTGACTAGCAGTGCGAATCTGCGTGTCACTAGCACATATGTGAGATCGCAGCCATGTTTTAATGTTTTTAGGTAACCTAGTGCAAAAAGGTGAGGGATCGCGTTCCCACACCAAAAAAAGGTGCGGGAACACCGTTCTCACGACCACCCCACTGCACCTCTGTCCATAATCCAGAATGATGAACAAGACCCATTTCAGTTTGTGAGTGTTTTGATTTTGATGTTTTTATATTCCTTATATCTTTACTAAGCACAAACCATGATCTTCTTTCATTTCAAATTCTTGTAAGCCTGAATAAATTTTTGAGGGGCGGAAATGGCGTCACTTTTGCGGTCGGCCCCGGGTGNCACTTTGCCCCGCTACGCCACTGCGTTTAATCAATTTATTTCTGCTGCAGTGCTCCTGCAAAGAAATGAAAATAAGGTCNTACGCAACATTGCAGCAATAAACAGCACAGAATCGAAAACAATAAGAAACTGAGATTGAAAAAGCTAGTTCGTTCTGTTGTGGGAAATCTTCACGCAACGATTTACGTAAACAATTCATGGCCGTAGTCAGGGTCAAATTTTTACCGAGTCGAATATGTTAATTGCGTCCCCGGTTGGGAATGTTGTGAAATGTAGCTTATGGAGATCTAACATCCTGTCTTTATTTAATTTAGGCTGGTGGTATCTGTGGTGGTTGCAACGCAATGTAGCTGCAGTGCTGTTCTTTTCAAAACAGTCGCACAATAACGTATGATTTGATTTATCGTAACAAAAATGTTTTGCGGCAGCATTACAGAAAGTTTAACGAGGCCAGTGCCTCATTTGCTTCAATGTAGCTACGGCGTGGCAATTGTTTACGGAAAAAAGGGCTGAAAAGTTAGAAGACAACTGATCGTCTTTAAAACACATACTTTGCAAAAAATCACTAGATTGCAGTGAAAAATCACTAGATCTAGTGAAAAATAACGTGCGGAACCGGTAGTCAAATCAGCTCCAACGCCGTGTGCATAGCTGCACCAAGTGAATAAAACTCATCGGCGATTGTGACGACACAATAAGAGATAATCCTATGAGCACGTTCAAATTTCATTCTCGCAGTTCTTTGGTGGTGCCCACCTAATATCATTGGTTAGTTAGTGTTTGTGGCATTTCAGACTCATTTGCAACTTGTTGAATTGCTACTGAAAGAGTTTTACGCCGTTACTCAGAAACAATGGATACTGATTTGGTATGCAATAACAAGAAGTGCAGGAAACCACTTCATTCCGGACAGGCATGGGTTACCTCATGCTCACACATATTTTGCGAAGCCGATGGAGAAAAACACCTAGGTAAGTGAGACTGCTTATGATCTGGAAGGCAGTGTGTTAGAACGCAGTATGTATTTTTTTAGACCAGCAGCAAGCTTGATTTCAGAGTGCGAAAACGCATAGGGAGGAGTATGGAAGATGCCCTACAGTCCCCAGCAGTTACGCTGCACGCTAGGCTGAGTACCGGTACGGCTTAAAAATCTGATGCCGGCGGTTTTGGCTGCAACTTCGAATTCTTGTGTCGACTGACATGTGCTTTCACTAAAGTTTGGCCTTCAACGTGATGATTCATCCGACATTTCTATCAGTTCCCAAAAAGTGTTAGTGGATTTTACTTTGCTGCTGTTGTAAACTGTGTATCTTGTTTGTACAGTATTTGCTGATTTGGAGCGATAAACTTTGGTTTCGGTTAGGACAGTGGTTCTCAACCATTCATGAGCCGTGGCCCCATTCTAAGTTTAACTGGTGAATAGCCTACCTAATATATCGTGACACTTGGGTTATGCAATATCACCGTAAAGCTACCTAGTGAAGGCCTCTGCTCGTGCCCCGTTTGAGAAACCCTGGATTAGGGTGTTTTGTTGTCATGCCCATGCCTTTGAACTGCTTGATGTGAATTCGGGTATCGCCACATTTGTTGGATATGGCTATGTATGCGTAAAACTAGTCTAGTGCATTACATAAGAAGGTACATCATGGGTTGTGTTTATTGAACTATTTGTCCACTGGCTGGAATTAAAAAATATTGCCAACCCGTAGCGTAGAGTATAGCCCTTGGGCCAGTGCTTCCCAAAATGGGTCGCGACACAAAAATGGATCGTGAAGGGTGAAGGCGATCCAAACCTGAGTCAAAAGAGAAGATTGCTGACATTGAAAACGAACTTAGCAACACACTGCCAAAAGTCATCCATACAATCAATATTTTTTGTAATATTAAGATTGTCATAAGCTGCTTTAGGCTTGGGTCGCTAGATGTTCACCAAACTCAGGCTTGGGTCGCGCTCAAACAAGTTTGGGAACCGCTGTCTTAGGGGAATCAAATGCACGCAAAAACTTGATACTGCAAGTACGTCTTGCAGTCAGTGAGCAATCAATAGCGATTCGTGTAGGACTATGCAGAAGTGGTTACCTCAAACCGATTTAAATATGAAAGTATGGTCCAGGCAAATGTGTATTTGGCAATATGCTGCAAAGCGATTGACGTTAATCCGCGATTCAGGTCTGTGGCATCGGAAGAGCTTCCAGCCAGGAAACAGCTTAATTCGTTTGCCGTTCTAAAATTCAGATTTACCGTTTAGTTAGAAATATGGCACAAGCGTAGTCAGACACACTGTCAAATTTTTCTCGAACGTAAAACTTTCGAGAAGATTATAAAACTATGATACGATTTGTGATTTTCCTAAAAAGTAATTCGGTGGGACGGCAACGAGATAAGTTACGCAATCTTGAACATTGCAAGTAATGACGGTTAAAAAATGATGAGAAAATCCAATTTTTTTATTTGTTTAGAAAGAAAAATTCCAAAAAAAGAGTATTTTTAACTGAATACTTCCTACAATTATTTTTTTGTACAATTTTACATCAAACATATTTTTTTTAATGTACGTAACAAATTTTTCAAATGCACAAATTTACATCAAACGACCAACGTTTAATTTTCTGTTCTTTTTTTGTAAAGGCGTCTAAACTACAAGAAAGGTGGTAGACTTGCTTGTGCTTACAATGAAATATCCAGGATATTGGATCTGTTATAGGTTTTCTGAAAATTAAAAAGTTTTTTCAGAATTTTCTAAACTGTCAGTTTTTAGTTTCAAAATCGTTGAAATCACCCGCCTTTGCTGCACACGGTGACTTGTCTTTCGACTCGTGACGCCAGTTGCTTTGATGCAACTACGTCTCAGATTTGGAACCTTGTGTGGTCATTTTTCCCCTACATTTTGCTGTCGCGAATAATGCTTGTAATGTAACAAGATTTACTTCAGAATTCACTGTAAACTTCACCGTGTTCCGGCGTTAGCTGTATCTTGTGAAATTTGTAGACTTTTCCTGACGCTCCCCACATCCAGACCTTGCATAGGTGGTGCTCCTTGTGCGGCTTACAGTACACAAAATGACTCTGATTTTTAATCGATTATGCCGTGGAGTGTTGTTTTTAGTTGGTACTCGGTACGGTTTTTGACGGCGATTCAAGCTATAAGAGCTAACGCGCATGCTTTTAGGAAAAAAACTTGATTGCCTAAGTACAGCAATACGTTTTACAGGTTGAAAACGCAAGGTCATTTCACTTTTGTAGCGATACCAGGGATCAAAACAAAAATTTTGAGGTGCCTCTGCGCGTAATCGTGAGAAAATGTTTGCTTTTCAAACAATGGTTCTCATAAACTTTAACCCTCCACGAACCCCCAACTGTTCGAGACGCGATTAGATCCCGAATTAAACCATATTACGTTGCCAGCTGCGTATAACAGTGTTTTGTGAAAGGTCAAGGTCCTGGTGTAATTTAGGAATTATATTTATTCAGAAATGTGTCAAAATCAAATCCCACTGAGTACTGATCACCCATCACGCACGTTGGTTGACGAGGCTGTTGATCCTATCACTTGACTGGGATAAAGCCACCTTCATGGCAAGCCTGAAGTTAAGACGTGCCAGCAGCTTTGTTTTTGTGACGACCAATGCAGAGTGCTCGGCTTTGCAGAGATAGGTTGTGACGAAACGCGGTGTCAAATGAACAGTTTCGTCACGAGGTTGAGGAAGGGTTCGCGGTTGCTTTCCCGAAACTTCGAGAGGATGGCAACGGTGGAGAACTGCACCTTCAAGCGGCCAGAGGCCTTCAACCCAATCAGATCATCTTTGATCTCGTTTTCTTGGTCGATGTCGTCAAATGCAATCGTGCAATGATCCTGTATCCATGGACCGGCCGACAGAATCGGCAAATAGCCATTAAAACTGCCAGAGAGACTTCAAATAGAGCCTGATTTCGACTGCGAGTGTGAAACACAAATCATTCTGAGCATCGTCATCATTCAGGGTTGAAGCGAGCTCCGCAAAGTTAAGGAATAATCCGTTTCTTCAAGCGGTTGCTCCAAAGCCTCTACTTTTGTCGAAGGGAGTTGATCTTTTTTGCTGCTCCGACGATCGTGACTTTGCTGGAAGTGACATGTTGAGAGCGTTAAGTTCCCTTGAAATGTCGCTGATGTACGCAACCCTGGCGACGAAGGTAGGCTCGCTGAAGCAGCCTGCAAAATGACTGCTTTTCTAACGCAGAAGTTTTCTTTATTTCCTAACGCAACTGCAGGTCCCGGTTCAGAACTTGGCTGCAAGATCCCCAACAGACTTCGGTGTAGTGGAGAGGATGAGTGTATGCAGCACAGATGTCTTGACAGAAGCGGTGGTTGAATGAGTGCCCGAGCTCAGATGAAGTTCATTGCTGTGATAGCAGCAATAGCATCACCAAATTTCCTGGGGGTGTGTTGGTTGCAAGAGCTTGCCGATGGAGCGCACATTGCGTCCCGATGACGTTGCGGCCTTTTTTACCAGCGCAACGAGCTCGGATCTCATCGCTGGGGCTCCATCCTTTCTTGGTCCACTCGGTGCTGTCTAGTGTCTACGTCCATGAAATGGTTCACAAAATTCGTAATTTTCTCCGATTTTTCTGTTGTTTTGAGAGAACAGATCACGAACTCTTCCTCAACAGCAGATCCCACCACGTAAGGTGCGAAAACCAGTAATTGACTGCTGCTCGCTACGTCGGTGGATTTATCGAGTTGAAAGCTAAAGCGGCTGCGCGATTCCCGGATATCTTTGGTGACCTGAACTGCGTCACAACACTCTTTGGCCTGTCTTCAGTTCTGCGTTAGATGGTGTTGTTGCACAGTGGACTCTTGAGTTTCTTGGCCTCCTTTTGTGCACAAACCAAGTTCGACATCACCATGGCGCAGGGCTTTACAAGCGTGTCGGCAAATGTGTGAGCCTTTTTTCTCTTTTGCAATCGGGAGCACTGCTTGGTAGGAAACTTCAACGATAGGCTTCTTCGACGGTTGAAAACCGCGGTGAGTTAAAGTATTGCTAGCAACGAAGCGAGCTTTCTTGGTTCTGAACATGTCTTCAGAGGACGTTTTCAGCTTTAAGGTTTCATCTACAAGTCAGCCAGCACTTTGTAACACAGCACGCATTGCGTACGTTCGGTCCCATCCTTTTCCAGAAACTTCGTGAACCACCACAACTGCTATGAGTTTTAGCCACATGTGTAATTACTCACATGCAAAAGAGTTACGCGAGGTCCCCAAATGAAATGCTTTTTCCAGGGTCTAAATAAATAGGCTAACTCAAAGCAGCACGCGCTAAGAGAACCAAACTAAAGTATCACGCTGAAGAGTTTATTCACTAACCTTCTTAACGCACGCTCGTAAATCCTTTTCATCAACTCTCCACGCTAGAAAGAGGACAATGATTTGTACTACAAACCTCTATCAGCTAAACGCATGGGGACCACAAAAGTTTTGTGATGTCATATACATTGCGCGGTAAGAAATATCTGACCAAGTCGCTCCATGGGAAAGACACATAGTCAATTAGCCTTTTATGACACGTACTTTCATTTAAACAAACGTACTATTGTTTTGACTTAGAAACGCGACGCGATTCCCCGGAGATGGCTGGCACATCCCCAAGGTGTTTACGTATCCGATGTAGGGAGCCCCTGCATTAAACCTTGGTTCTCAACTCAGGTGTGCCTAGCATTTAGGTTAGTTGTGCGAGAGGTATTTAAAATTCACATCCAAATTAGATTTTTTAAATACTGTATGTATTGCCCATAATGCTGGACCTTTTCACGTATGTGTACTTTTTGATAAAGGCAGTGGATGGTCCACTTTTTGATAAAGCAAGCGAATGGTCTACTGATTTTTTTCCAAGACGATACAGCATAGCTACAGAACTTTGCCGCCATAGCTTGGGTCACATAAACGAAGACGAAGTATCTCAGGACTTATTCAACTTTTTGGTCACTTGTTTTTTAACATTGCAACAACATTGCTGAAATCGTACTGCAGCTTGTTCAATGTGAACCCTGCTCAGGAAACCAGGGTGATCCACCGCCCAGGGCCATCCTTTTTTGTTGGTTTGATATACTTAGAAAACATTAGAAACCTGTGCTTCCATGACTTTTCCTGATTTTCAGAGACAAGTGGAATGGTTCCAGAGTTATTTTACAAAATTGTCCCTGAAAGCCTATATATAGAAAATTGGGGTTATACTACCCAGGGTTGCCTGATGTGTGATAATTTTTGCGCACCTCACTACCTTAACATTTTAATGTGATTTTAAATGCAAAACGTGTTTGGCCAAATATGACCTTAGAACCTTATATGTGAAGAATCTTCCTACACCATGACTTGATATGAAGAAAAAACGGATCTAAATCGCGCATGACGTTTTCTACGCAAAATCAGAAATTCCCCTCTTAAAATCCTTTTTTGGGATCTAGTTTATAACATTTGTGTGTTAAGTATGTTTCGCTACGCAGATACGACTTTGTTGTGATAGTACAGTACTTTAAAATGGACGTCGGGAAGTCAAAAATAGTTTGGTCCGTAAATAACGGATGTCACATGGCCCAGGAAAACGTAATCAAATTTAGAGTTGCATTACACCCATCATTTCCCAACTTGTATAGCGTTTTAAGGTTTCCTGAACAGGGTAAATATAATCCAGTCTTTTCGTTGGAAACATAAAATGCGGTGTTTGTCTTTTCAACTAAGTCTACTATTGAAATTTTCATTTAGCTTTTCTGTGTCAGGCGATTTGTTTGAAAACGCGAGAGCAGCATGTTTCGTGTGGAAGCTGCAGTAAATTTTTCTTACAGTGATTTTGTGCTAACCTTCAGCTAACCATAAGCTTCATCTGGCTAAATGTATTTGTCTCACTAAGTTCCAGAAAGAAAATGTCCTGTTTGCGAGCGATCGCTCACCGGAAAGCTGGACATCGTTCGCATCGAGCTCAACCCATCCGAGTCGTACAAAACAATGATACTTTGTGGTCAGCGTCCTGAAGTTATCCTTGATGTTTGCACAAGAGCAATGTCATTCTGGTCGTACCAGACCCGCGAGGAAAGTCGTTACAAGGTTTGGTGAACAAAATGCCACGAGTGCTAAATTTTGTGAATGCCTAAAGGGCATCCTTATTTTCGTTTTTATTTTCTGAAACTACTTATTATGAAGGATTATGTGTCAAATCGGTGGAAAGAAAAATACAGCAAACTGGAGAAATTTTGCACAAAAATGTCTTCCAATTTTGACGTCGAGTCGAAATCGATGAACGCTGAAATGAACACCTTGAAAAGCGAAATGGAATCCTTGAAAATGCGATGCGAAGAGGTGAAGATTGCATCTGCTACGCTTGAATTTTCAATGCTTAGCTTCATGTTTGTCATTTCATTGGCCTTCGCTTGAATTACAATTTTTCCATCTTTCGTTTTAGTTGAACGAACAGCTTCGTCAAAAAAATTCGTACTTGCAAAAAGTCCAATCGTCATATGCAACCGTGCAAAGAAGCTCGTTGCAAAAAACTTGCAGCACCTCCGACTTTTCAACTTTTATTCCAAACAAAAAGGCTTCGAAAACAGTCAACAATTTTAGTGAATTTGATATTCGAATCGGTAAGTAGCTGCGATGTTTTGAGATCATTGTACTTTTACTAAGATCTTTCGTCACCCCTTTTTGTATCCAGCATGAAGTGCATTCCCTTTAACGCCCGCAGAAACCACGATTTTTGGTGGGCACATTTTTGGTTACAACTCGCCAGCCGCTAGTGCTAGAGAGCTGTTCAAACCCTCTAAAGATCCGCAAAGTCTTCTAATTTCGATTTTCAAAAAATTGGGAAGTTTTGGGTTTTGGGTTTTTTGTCGATGACGTCAAAATAGGAGTAGGTTTTTGCATTTTTGGATGACGTCATCGGTCTCTGGGCGCCAACCCATCGAGCCGATTTCGTGGCTGAGTTTTTGTTGGAAGCTAGGCTGTAATCCGAGTCTTTAGAGTAGGAGTCTCAAACTCAAATTGCTCCTGAGGACTTGCAGGGTAACCCGCGGGCCGCATTATGACGCTGACACAACAATAGCGGTACTTGAACCTGAATTTTACATCTTATATCCTGCGAAAGGTATCATGAATTACAGGTAAATCATTTCTAGCCGTCTTTACGTTCGTATTAATCAATTCTTGTCGTCTAAGGAACTTATTCAATCGCGAGCTGAGCACTTTTAAATACCGGTGAAGAAACTAACGTAAATGCCATTCGTTTAATTTATTTTCATGACTGCGTTTCCTCTAGGGAGGGTTGCGGGGGCAGAGTACACGGCTTTTCGGTCTGGGTCGTTCCGGTTTCGAGACATTTCGGTCAGGCTATGAAATCTTGCAGAAATTGAATATGTTCACTTTTTAATGCAAACGTACTTCAATCAAAGAAAGGTTTTATTTACAAAAAAAATTTAAACATGATCCAAGATCCAACAGTTATTCAACATGAACGTATGGTTTTCGTTCATCAGCAAGCAAATTAAATCATGATCGACATTTTCAAGTAAATACAAATACTTAAAACTCATAATTACAATTCAGATTTAGGCTAATCGCAGTCATGACTTCTCAAACGGGAGTTGGTATAACACCAGCTAGCGTGACATTTCGCCTGCCAACATAATCATTTAAATAAACAAATGCAATCAGTTGTTTATGTACAGAAATGTCGTGACCGAAATGTTCCCACACCGAAACGGCCCAGACCAAAACGGCCAGACCGAAACGGCTCAGACCGAAAAGTGCTGTTCCGGTGGGGGCAACATCCATAGGAGGACTTGGAAAACCTGACGATCAACAGCAATTTCAGATAGTTCTGCTGGCTCCATACCAAGACTGGACCAAGCAAGGTCGGTGATGAAGTCACGCCACCTGGTCCTTGGACGACATTTGGGTGGCTTTCCCGTGGGTTTAGCCAGCAGCACTTGCCTCACCAATCTTTTGTGGGGCATTGTGGATACATGGCCGAACTAACGTGGTTGTGTTCCCTCAATTCAGAGAAGTGTTTCGACATTCGGTGCTCTGCGAATTTCACAACTGCGCAATTTGTTGCGAAGTGCCACATCGGTGGCGTAACGAGGGCGGCAAATCACTGGGGAGCGCCAAAAAGTCCCGACAATGTCGCAAGTTTTTTATTCAATGCAGTAGATTTACTCCCAAAAGATCTTAGGTTCAAATATGGAAGCGCCAAACTTGTTTCTTGCCCCGGGCGCAATCTAACCTCCGTAAGCCCCACTGTCACACCATGGACTCCTCGCAAAAATCCCATCTTTGGTGTTTGCACCTGAGTTAATATCCTTTCGGTCATTGCCCAGGATTCATGACCATAGGTTAGGATCGGAACAAAGACCAATTTGAAAACTGACAGCTTTGCGGTGTTTGAAAGCTCCCGTTTTCTGACT
>JGI24021J15306_10010543_pt1 | contig 11469 bp, 5 predicted proteins | sample Ectturendosymbi1_FD_15306 | JGI IMG/M metagenome (IMG submission 15306)
TTTAGTACATCCACGTGTTTTGCGATTTTTGAGCTGATTAAGTTCATGTGCTTTGGCTCCACATTCAGTTGCACGCACAAAGAATTTCCCATCCTGCACCCGCCCACTTGCCCCGCAAATGCGGGTACCCGCAACCCGTGCGGGTTAACCCGCTCCGCGCAGGACTCTATTCTACAATCAGCTTGATTTAAGCTGTGTAGGAGAAATCAAATAGGAATTATGACGGAGATAATGTGAACTTCAAAAAGATCTGTCCGTGTTTCGGTTTTGCTGATGTAACAAGATGTTGATATACGAAGTTCTAAAAATTCGAGCATTCAGCAAACTATTGAGGCTGCTGTTCGCGACCCCACAAAAACTCCTCCGCGACCCACTTTGGGGTCGCGACCCACCGGTTGGGAACCACAGCTCTAGACAGTGTATTGTATCGAAAACTCAGGCTTTTTACAATCTCCTCTCCTCGAACATTTTGCAGCAACTCACCGCGCTACAATAATCCCAAAATATACACAAGTAATTGCAAATAACAATTATTATGTCTGTGCAAAATCACTTTTCTCCAGGGGCGTATAGTGATAAAAAAGAAGGGTGTGACCGTACCTAAAAAGCTAGCCATTTTCAAGTAAAAAAATGTGTGAGAACGTAAAAAAGAAGTGTATGAAAGCACCCAAAAAGTAACCATTATCAGTAATTACGCAATTATGCTAAGGTGCTACGCAAGATATAGCTTGTCATTTGTTCTTTCGTGCAACGTTTCGAGCTGCAGAAAGGAAATATGAGTAAAAATACACATCTTTAAGTCAAGTTACTATGAAAAAAGTTTGGGAATGTCGTTCCCATGCTAGTGGCGTAGCCAGACCAAAATTGGGGGAGGCAAAATGCTTGATTTTAGGCGAGCAATAGGATTTTTTTGGACACTGCCTCTCGAAGCACAAAATACATTTGGGGGGAACATGACTCCCTGCTCCCCCCAGGCTACGGCTATGTCCCATGCATTCCCGCGCCGCGCTACACCCCTGCTTTTTTCGTATACGCACAGTTTTAATGCTTTCATATGCTACATGATTAAAAACGCCGAAGTGTAGACGTTGCTAGAAACTTGAGTAAAACTCCGAAATCTGCGCAGAAACTACACACGACCATGTCTTGAGGGCGAATACCCTAACGCGTGGTGTAGTAGCGAAACAGGTAGTGAGGAAAACTTTATCATTAAAGAAAACAGCCCATGTTTCAGTAGAGATAACTGCGCGTTTTGTAATTGAATATTTTGGAAAACAACACTAAAAAATCACTTTTTCCGGTGTCACGTCAACAAGAAAGACGCCTTTCCTCATCTGAGACAAGGTGGGGGCACGACTTCCCTCGACCACCTCGCCACTCTGACCTATGGTGCGACTCAGTTCTCATCACTGCTGCACTTCCAGCTAATACATTGAGAGATCAGTTGCTAATTGTTCATTCAGCCTTTCGCACTTTGTACCACGAAGAATATGATAAAAGATCTGCTATGACATTGTATGGCATGAATTTGAGGTTTGTCAAACCAGTTTTCCCCAGTTGTAAACAAATGACAGACTGATCCCAAGCTGTAACGACGTCAACAAGTGGCATCTTGCCGGTATGTCTACGCGGTTTCCAGCTCACTAAAAAGTGAATGTCAATAAACGTCTGCTTACGTGGTCCCATGTGATGATGTCTAATTAAACGAAAAAGCATTCCTTGGACTGGTCCATGGAAGGAAACAGTCTATTGTCCGGGTACAGTTATTCGCGCCTCAATCAAAATTTGTTTTGCTTCCATTAGTCTTAAAGCACATGACTGGCAAATGCGATGGTCGACTACAAAACAAATTTAGTGTAAGATGATGGTGTCTCAGTACCTACCGAACCAAAATTCTTTCGTAACGTCTCCGAATCCTTTTGCGTACTCTTCCCATGTCTTGATATGGAAGTCGGGTATACTACCGTCTCGTCGTTGAAACAACTTAATGCAAAAAAAGTTGAACATTTGTGAACCGTGTGGTAGCTACCCGTTTACGTTTTGGTGTTGTGAAGGAGTTTTCCAATGGTTTGAGATTTTTCTAACACAATAATGTTTCCTACAAAGTGTTTTCAAGGTGCCTTTTAAGAAAGTGTTGCAAATGTAACAAATAAAATTTAGTCAGCCGTGTTGAAATATTTTAAACAAGTTGAGATTTGTGTATTAAAAAGTTCCCAGACAAAAACTGATCTTTTACATGCAAAAAATCGAATTTAAAATTCTCTGTACGTGTATTACCAACTAGATAATATGTGCCAAGAAATTAAACAAGCCAGAATGCCTTCATTATCATTCACACAGTTGAATGAGGTCATTGGATACCAGCTCTGCAACCAGAATTCAATGTTTAGGGAAAAAAGGTCTTCATCTGGGCATAGGCGTCGGAAGGGTATTTTTTCAAAATTTTTCTAGGTGGGGCCAAAAGTGGCAAAATTTGTTTTTCCCTCTCGAAACTAAGAAAATAACCTTTTTTTTGCTGAAAATTTCAAAATCTAGGGGGGCAGTCGCCCCCCCTGCCCCCTTTCCGACACCCATGAATCTACGCCAGGGTCTCAAACTCAAACTGCTCTTTAACACTAGGTTTCCAAAACTTTGAGTTTCCAATTGCAAATGACCGTGAAAGAGCAATGCTCACCTATTATATCTAAGTTAATCTATTTTGTAACGAGCAGTAGAAACTGCTTTTGAGGTAAATTTCAGACGATTGGGCGGAACTACTAGATATTGACAATGCTTTCCATTGGGGAAGGAAAGACACCAACAGAAAAAATGAAGTCTCAATCAAGATGACGATACCACCTTTTAAAAATGGTTAGGATTAAACCATGTAGTTGAATTACCGGTTGCGCTTCTTACATTTTTGAAACTAGAATCGTTTGAAGTGGTCGGTTCTCTGGTCCCGTACTCGGAAAGATTTGAGCCTCGAACGAAGAAATGAATGCAAACTTCCACTGCGCTTACCAACTCGGCTAAAGGAACGTTCCAGTGGCTTTTGCACAGCTGGGGATGTTATGCTTAGACTCCGTCTTTTCGTTGCTTGCGCGGCTTCTACCATGGTACGGGCATCTCTTGGTGATGACCGGTTAACGGTTTAAAACCACGGTCTCAAACTCAAATTGCTTGCAAGACCAAATGAGAACTTAAGGAAGTATACAGAGGACCGGATTGTGGCTACCCGAGGACTGCATTACGATGATGACACAAATATGGCCGTGCCTGAACCTTACTAGAAACAGCTTCTACATCTTATTTCCTGCGAAAGCATCGTGAGACGTAGGCAAATCATTTCTAGCCGTCTCTCCGTTCGTTTAAAGGGGGTTTGTTCACTCGCAAGCCGATAAATCGTAAACACTGGTGAATAAACTAAATAACTTACAGTACATATTCATTTTTTTAATTCCCAAAACGCATCGCGGACCGCAGAAACGCCCTCGCGGGCTACCAGTGGCCCGCATGTTTGAGACCCCTGATTTAAACAGAAACCGCAACATTTTGCAACGTTTCAGTGACCCAGATAATTTTTATTTGATAAAAATCGCTGATTGGCTATAAATATATGCGCATGGAGCCAAAAAAACGTGGGGACTGCAAGGTTTTGTCCGAAGAGTATGTTTATGCCCAAATATAGATTTTCGAAAATGTTTATAATTGAACTTCTTTAAGAAATGAAAAGACACAATTGAGCAATTTTCACCCCATTTCATTACCGGAAAAGACTTAATTAGACAAAAAGATTAAAAAGATTACAATTTCCATGCAAATTTGTTTCCATGTTTGAACTCATTATTGCCTGAAAGCATGGGCGTCGGAAGGATTTTTTCCAGGGTCGCACTATGGGATTTTTCCAAAATTTTTCTAGGGGGGGGACCAAAAGTGGTGAAATTTGTTTTTCCCACTGAAAACTAAGAAAATAACCTTTTTTTGTTAAAATTTTCAAAATCCAGGGGGACCAAGGTCCCCACTGCCTCCCCCTCCCGACGCCCATGCCTGAAAGGAAAATAACTGGGTAGCTACAGCTCTCTCTGCATTCGGAACTCCTCGTCTATGAATACGAGCCTCACAGTTGACCCTATCTGCTTTTCACTTCTTTTTTTGTCAACAGATTACTCACCAAGTTTAGCCTGAACACGTAGTTTGAAATACTCAAATATAATTCAGTTCAAGAAAATGTCAGAAACGGTTTGGTTTTGACAAGGAATCATTCATTTAGCGACGAAACTCAGCATATGGACGTTTTTGCGAAATGAAAATCAGACGAGAAAATAGCGATTCTCGTTTTTCAATATTATTGTGAGACACAGCAACCTGGTCTAATTTCTTTAAACAAAAATGTCTACCAAGGCAGGACAAACGTTTTAAGCAGTTTGCACTCAGCTACTAAAAATTGTATGACGCACTCCAAACACTGCTCAGAAAGTTCTATTCAAGAAAACATATAAACGTTTATGACATGAAATATATGCCCTGCATAAAACAGGCCAAGCATCACCTCTTGGTTTTTGTGTCTATAGGAGATGCAGCCTGCCACAAGAGGCAGGGGTGGATTCAGCCAGTAAGATAAAAGGGAGGGGGCGATTTCACTATATTTGGTAGTTAAGTTTCATTACGGGTTCAATGTTGTACGAGAAATGAAGTATGCGCCACAACACTGCTGTGACAAAACTATGGAAGGCAAAATGGCCTTATATTGCGACTGCTGTTTTCCGAATTGTACAAAATCATGATGAATAAAGTTATTTTTTAGGTTTTTAGTGGGGCGATCGCCCCAATCGCCCCCCCACCTGCATCCGTCCCTGACAGGAGGTAGAGGTTAAACATTTTGCCTGAAAGGAAAACATTTCTGATTTCATACCAAACAGATAATATGTTTCTGCGGGTTTTATATAAAAGAACATAATACAATGGTTTTAACGAGGTATATTAGATATTGCGGACATAAATCTTAGAGCACAGATGGAGCTCCCATGTGTTAAAGAATCTAAAATTGTTCGAAGTGTTTCTTCCTACCGTCCAACCTCCGGAACAGTAGAACTTTCCAGACTGCGAAGTATAAACACCATTGCTTGTGATCTCCGTGCAGCTGAAAATTTTCAGATTAGAAGCAGCCGTGCTGGCAACAGTTGTGGATTCTGTGGGAACGCGCGTGAGCTCTGGAATGTGAGGAGAAAATCAGCATGAAACCACCATAGTGCAATTAAAGCATCAAAAAAGCGATAACGTGGTGACAATTGACAATTCGACGGACAGATGTGGTCCAGAATTCGATGCAAGTTTCACTGTGCAAAGACTGGCAGTGTTTTTACCATTTTTTGACAAAACGTCTCATTGCAAAGTAAAGTTTCATTTCTATGGATAAGATGAAAGAGGTAGATAAGTAGCATACTTCTAAGAAATTCAGCACTTAACCATAGCGGATGAGTAGCTTGACTTATTTCCACAAAGTAGAAAAACCTTGTTATTTGATTTTAATTACCCTAACACTGTTTGCGTCACAGACTTGAAATATGTCTAAAACCATAAAAATATTGGTATATTATAATGCACTTCATTTTGCGTTTTTTCGAAGTATGATTGAGGTCTTTGATTTTCTGTAATCCTTTACGCATTACTTCCTCCTAATGTTCACGAGTAGTAAACAAGTTATAATTCCCAGTCAACAAGCGATGAAGTTAAAAAGCTGATAACACACGATAAAAGAACAATTTTTGCCCTTCACAGTTTTTTTCCGAAGTTGTGTAAGCACCCGTATTTGTGTTATTGGTTGACTTACCTGCTACTTTATCATGGAGGCTGAGTAAGTCTTTTGAAAACTGGTTTATTTTTTCTTCTAGGCCTGCAAGCATTCAAGATTTTACGTGATGCACCTTTAATTTTATGTCAAACGCAAAGCAGAACCCTTACTTTTGATTTGATCTGTCGCATAGACGTAGGAAATCTTCTGTCTGGCAGATTGCTCCTCTACGGTACTTTTCAGATCTGTTGTAAACTCATGCAAATTAATTTTTTGGAACTTTGCAGACGAGACTCTTCAGGTTTTTTTCAATCAAACTACAAAGCAATAACCTTCCACACGAGCACTGACGTTTTAGAGAAATTGATATGCGGCCGAGCCCACGACAAAAAACGCAGCCACTGTTCTACTGCATTTCAGGTATGAAGTAGTTGTGCTGTTTTACGAAATTTTTGCGTCAATACTGTGTACAAAAACAGACTGGTGTAAGAACGTTTCTGTCAATGTGGTCAAATTCAACAGCCAAGACTTGATGTACTAAATATGTTTGCGTTTGAAACAAGCTTGTTTGCAAAAACTCATTAAGTCAGCGTTTCTTAACCTTTTTCTACCTCAGCACCCCTTTTGATCACGCCTAAGCAGTCCAGCACCCCTACCATTGGCTAACACATGGTTACTATAAGGATAAAGTAAAGACAAGTGCAGTACATCTTGATCATACGCTTGGTTCATTCTCCAAAATAAAAACAGCAAGTATTATGGCAGTAGCATTGACAAAAAGAATAAGAAATTAAAGGAAAGCTCATGGACAAACGTTTGACCGACACATATGTGACCTTCCCAAGCACCCCTGGAAATTGATTTCAGCACCCCAGGTTAAGAAACCCTGCATTAAGTAAAACTGTTGATAATCTGCCAAATAGTGGATTTTGCATACCTGTGATGGAAGTAGTAATTTCCTGCACTAATTTGTTTAGACCCGTCGTGTGATTGTAGGTCCTGTTAAGCTTTTGACTGTCTTTGCACACAGGTATTTCTAGCAGCTTGCATTGATCAGAAGTGGCATGGCAAAACGTCGCCAGCAAAACCAACGTCCAAACATTCACGAAATACAATCTTTTTAAAAACATCTGGAAAACAATCTATTCATACAGCATTCAAATACCGGCTAAAAGAATTATCGTGTAAGACCTATGCGACGTATCGTATCTTTTCACTCTACATCTTGTTTGTTAATAAACCAGAAGGCAGTTGTCAATGCAAATTGGAAACCCCCTTTTTATAGCATTTCTGCGTTGAAAATTAAACTTATTTGGGGAAGAAATGTCTTCCCCAATTTTGGTTTTATTACATCGCATGCTACACCTTTGTCTCGTCATTGCCAAATGAACCGTGTTGCGAATTTCATTCAAACACAGTGGCATTTCACAAACGAGTTCTACTTAAATTTAAAAGAAGTAAATGCCTTTTGCTCATAATTCTAAACGGCAACGAAACTCCGCTTCACTACAGATTGACAACAGTATGGGCGTGGGGGTATAGGTGTTAGAGAAACAAAAAGGCATTGATGAAAATTCGACGTTAATTTGATCTCCTTGTAAGCTGACTCAAGCAAGTGGCAGGTTTTCAGTAACAGAGATGTAGCAAGTCACAGATGGCCTTATGAGTGTTGACTTTAACAATGGCCTATTCGCGAAATGCAGTTTTGCAGTTGAAGCTTGACGGAAGCTCGCAGTAATTATTGCAGAAGATTCTGCTCCTGCTTTTCTTGCATATCTATGAAAGCCGTGGTTTAGAAACTGCTCGGATTAAATAAACGTTATGTCCTCTCTGAAAAAACGGCATATATTTTTCTTCATTTGTCTGTGCGCCTACTTTTCAAAGACTGAACGCCTGTCATCACGACCATAAAATCAGCGTTCTCAAGCACCTGACGCTCCAGCGTAATTGCTTGTAACCACTGCAGTAATCTAAAATCAAATTTATAAAACTCATAATAGATGCTAAGGGTTTTTCTGACAGCATCACAGTAGAGCCAAAGTTTGGATTACTTGAGAAAATTTTATCCAAGCAAGATCTTCCAACTTAACGTGACACCAGTTCTGAAAACCACAGTCTTTTTACGAACAAAGCGTGGGCCGCTGCAGTTTCGACGACTGACTGAAATGCTGATAAGATGCGAAACTTTTTCTTGAGATTGTTCAAAAGAAATTGCCCCTCAGCGAAGCAAAAGAAATTAAGCGCCTGAGGCTGCATGTAGTGTTATATCAAGGTTGAGTGCTATCAAACTATTCAGCAAATTATAACATGATTATGTGCTTCCAATTATCATGAACTTTGTGCTAAATAAGCTGCCAGTTTTAGTCTCATATTTTCGCCTTTACGATCGATTCCTCTGTGCAAAGTGACGTTGGTTTATCACCAAGTTTTCCTAGAAAACCATACTTTTCGTCATGCACACAGAGACTGTAGACTATTTATCATGAAAGCTGAATGTGATTTACCAATATCAGCTTTATAAAGTTTTCTTTAATTGTCCTGTTCATTTCTCACGACTTTAACATAGACACAATTCAGTGTTGAAAATTCAAGTTTTCCGACAAAATCAACTACAAACACTTTTTAATTTGGTTAGGATAGAATTTGGAAACGATTTTGTAACTTGAATAATGAGCGAAACTCTCGTGTGCTCCCAACGAAGTAAACGATAAGCGACCATAATATGTATGTTGACGCTTACCATCCACCTAAGCTGCAAAACATTTTTCCTGGCTTTAATTCACATGCAATTGAAACTGTTCACACAAAGCGATGTGAGAAACAGCTGGAAAGCTTAAATGCAGGATCAAATTACAAGCCATAGAGGTACTTTAACCCAGCTTTAATTTTCAGGCCGAAAATGACAACCTGTTCTGTTCTCCGTGTTCCCGGTGACTTGTTGCAAGAAGATGGTTTTCTCTTTTCTTGAATAAAATGCTCGTAATGACGTCGAAATCTAGAACAACATTCCGTAAAGGTGAACAGGTGCGTTTGAACGCTGCAAGCACTTTTTCTTCCTGGAAAGAATATCGACGCATAGGTGTTTTCCCCGATGTTTGGCCTGATCATCAGAATAGTTCCTCTTTCCATATCTCTGGAACGGAATACTGATGTTAGTAAGTGAAGAAATCTAAACGTTTGTTACGATATTGTATTGATAAGCAGGTTTAGAAAAAATCGCAAAAACACCCACAGAAGGAAAAAGCTGGAAATAAACAAACTGAGTCACAGCCATGCAACCATTCCGCAAGTTTTCTCTAACAAGTGCGGAACAAGTGGAAAACTTAGACTCCAGACAAAATTGCGATTGTGGCGCAGAAGTTAATAAGTTGATGCATTCACTTTTGTTGATCTCACTTTCCGGGGCGGCAAGAAGATATAAAATCATTTTCAAGCAGCAAAAACCAAAAGCACTTCACGGCAATAGGCTTAAAACATAGGGTATTAATGAATATCGAGTAAATGTTTAGAAACTTTGTAATTGGTAACTATTGAAAAGCGCATATTAAAACTTTCGGTGCAAATTTGTTAGCACCGTTCTCTTCGTGTAATTTAGCACCTGTGTTAGTTCAAAAGAACTTTCATGCACAGGGAATACCTAAGCAAAATGTGACGCTAACAATCTGGTTGATTTTTCGTTATTATCACAACAAATAGCCAGTGATTTTCAAACAAAGTATTTACTCCAGATTGGGTTTGTTGTTTGCTATTTGGCTAATTGTCATTGTCCAAGACTAGTTTGAAGATTTCATTGGCTTTCCAGCAACAGGACGTTTTTGTCTTGTTTTTATAACTTTTTCTGCCGCAACGAAAGAACTACGCTTGTGAAAGTCACAATGGCCGCAGAGCAGTTGAGCATCACTGGAGTTTTGTATTACGTAGATGAACACAATTGATTTCATGGTTAACTTCGTGTTTTGGCGACGGCAAAGAAACTGAGACTAACTTCATTGCATTGCAAACAAGTATCGCTTACTTATTTCTGACTCGTTTGTGCAGAAATATCGGACAGTGCACACATGCGATTCAACTTGTGTTTTCTCTTTGTGTGTCTTGGCAGCAGACATGTCCGACCAGGGGAACAAACAGCTGATATTTTCGGAGGGGGCAAAGTGATTTTGACATGTTGTTTTATTTTCGTGTGGGGGGTAAACTGATTGTAACTTGTTGTTGTACCTAGCAATTAAGTTTTGAAAATTTCGGGGAGGTTAGTTGCCGGTTTCCCCCCTAGCTGCTGGCCTTTCTTCGATCATACCAACTGGAAGTAGCATAGCCAGCCCAAAAATTTGGGTGGGCATCAAATATTTTGGGGGTAGCAAATATTTTGGCTTTAAGCGAGAGCAACTGTATTTGGTTCCGGACACCGCCTCTCGAAAACTTAACAACAAGATGTAATAGAAAATTGGGGGCATGGCCCCTTTGGTTCCACTCTGGCTACGCCAATGCTAACTGGTCTTTAGCTCTACTGGCAAGTTACTTTGTAAATTCCTTCTGCGTTGATCTATTGCTGCTGTTAGGAATTGACAACCAGTTTCATGCACAACTTGAATTTATGAAACTGTTTTACTGCAAATCGTAAAAAGCCTTATGAAGACCAACAAGTGAAAAATTCAAGACACTTTACCAAAGACACATTTAAAGGTTGATTGTCTTCCAACCAGGGCCTACGAGAGGATGGTACAAGAGGTACAGTACATCGTACCCGGGCCCGGAAGGTAGTGGGGACCAGGAAAGTAAGATTTTTATGTAACCAAGCCCAAAATTACTAGTGCAAGCCAGCTGCCAGTATAACAATTAACCTATTTGCAAATTTTCGCATGACAGCTGTTTCTCATTAGGCGTGCTATACAAACAAGTTATACAAATTTTGACGAGAGCCCGAGAAAGTCAGTGGAGCCCGGTATCGGTCTTCGTACCCTCCGGTAAAATTTTACTCGGAGGCCTTGCTCCCAACACTTCAGATTTGCCGTATTACGGGAGGGAACATGGTACGCCGTAAAGGTTTGCAGCGGCTGATGGTTGGTTTTGATTAAGTTAAAATTATATGATTAGCTGAATGCGCAACATCCCACTTATAACCACTCTGCTTATTCGTTCTAATTGGTTGGCATTTAAGGGTTTCGCAACACATCATGCGATTTCTCAAAAGCTTTCAAAAAACAAAGTAAGTTTAGGAAGTCCGTTTCTCACCGGTGTACACGTGGTTTTGGGGTCTCGGTTGAGACCTTGCAAACCGAGTGCTTTAGACTTAACTATTGCTAATACATGGGTTCGCTCTAGCAATTAAGTCAGGGGGGACACTCATAATTCTCAGATTATTTAGTCTCCCCAAGCTTCTGTCCTGCATCTAAATACCGAAATACGTTGCAAGATATCAGTAATGAAGGTTTTGTATTAACTTTTATTATTTCACTAAATTATGTATACAACAAACAGAGTGACTCACCAATAGTGCAATGATCGGTACGCGAATCAACTCTCCAATTCTCCATGCAATCCAACAGGAACGCAAGAAAAGCCTCAACCAACCACAGTTTGATAAGCACTTCAGTTTAAACGAAATACTAAAACTGACTGACTTCTCAGCGCGTCTATGGTTTTTATGCATGGTGTCAGTCGTTTATTGTCCCGCCTTTCGAGGCTTCGTTTTTCTTACAGGA
>JGI24021J15306_10010544_pt1 | contig 11467 bp, 11 predicted proteins | sample Ectturendosymbi1_FD_15306 | JGI IMG/M metagenome (IMG submission 15306)
TAGCCTACCGTAATTAAAAAATTTTCGGGCCAGAATCGGGTTTTTATTTCACTTGTCGGGTTCGGGTCGGGTTTCGGACAACAGGGATCGGGTTCGGATCGGGTCGGGTTGAAAAATTACGGCCCGATTCCAACTCTGCGCTGGTGTAGGACGCAGTCACAATTCGCAAGGCGTCGTTGATGGCGGGGTCGATGAGACGGGTATGAGCACTGCGGCACCAAACAGGCGCGCAGTACTCTGTGGTTGAGTGCGCCAAGGGTAGGGGGCGCCAAAAAGTCCTAACAATGTCTCAAGTACTTTCTTCAACAGCAGATTTGCTGCAGAAAGACCTCAGGTTCGAACATGGGGGCACCAAACTTGTTTCTTGCCCCATGCGCCATCTAACCTCGTTACCTACCTGCGTGTGATCTAAGACTGATACCCTCACGATCGCGACAAGAACTTCGCAACCAATTGTTACGTCAGCGCATTATACGGTACTTGTAAAGGCGTCAGATTGCGCAGAATACTTAGTAACGAACTGATTGAAGATACCCTGGCCTCTGTCACTCCGTGCATGTGTGCTTTTTGAAAAAAGTCAGCTACGAAAAATTTTGTGACGCCGCATTTTTTGCAAAATAGTAGCCTACAGCAACCCCAGCCAAACGTAAAGCTAACACAGTGTGAACAATGTATGCTGTTTCTGTCACATGGGCATATGTCTACTGGCTGCAAACTTTGTGCGGGTGTGACAACAAAATTTAGTGTTGACGTTTCTAGAGGGTATACAAACTCTCTTTCTCAGAAGATAGGCAAGAAACAAAATCAAAGCGTACACACACACTGCATTTCTGAAAATTTTCAGAGTGGTACACGTACAAAAGGATAAAGAATACCTCAGAAATACCAACATTTTGAATGATCTCCCAAGTTTTGACAATTCCAGCATATTTGTGGTTTAAATACAAGTCATTTACCGTAAGAGTCAATTTTTTGAACCAAGTTTTTAGTGGAAACTAGGCTACAATACAAGTCTTGAGAGCCATTGATGGCTTTCTAGGATATCTGGTTCAAACGTTAAAAAAACAAAATTCGGGTAAATAATCTTTTTGCTTTTTTTAACCACAAATTTTCTTGAAGTAGTGCTATACTCTGTGTATGTAGAAAACACAAGGCTTTATCTTAACACAATTGTACTACATCAAGTATATAATTGATAGAAAGAAATTTTGTTGCATTGTTGATGTCTACTAGCTGGCAATAACATGCGATACGATTCTTTATGTTCCTAGGTGGCAATATCAACACTGCTGAAAAGCTTCTTTAATTGTTGCACAAGTTTAAGCCATCATAAATTACATCTGAGCGTTTGGAGTCAGTAAAAGAAATGGCATCTGGCTATCACACAACTGGTTCTCAAGCATCATCAGGTAAACAGTTTTATGGCTGTGTTTGAATGTTATTCTATGGATATTTGTCAAAATTGTAATTAAAAGTTTTCCGAAGGTGAATTTAAGTATGTTTAATAGTTCTTCAATAAGATGTTTTTTTTCTTTGTTTCCTCTAACTGCCGCAATACTTAGATCAGGGGTCGGCAACCTTTCCCTAGTCGCCGGCCAAAATCAAACTCTGCAAGATATGGCGGGCCGTACTGAGTTTCCACCACCAATTTTGTTCATTTTGCTGCTTATGATGTTGATAAAACACGGGAATTCACAGACTTTTTTGATCAGATTAACTCGTGATTTTCACAGTTGATATCGAAGCACAAAATATGAAACACAGTACATCTATAGCACAGTGCGGTTTCTCATAAGCAGTTCCTCATAAGTATGCAATACAAAAAGTTGCAAGGAGGGAGGATTCATAAAATATAGTCTATACCTTGGCGGGCCATGCAGTTGCATTTTGTAAAAGGGCTGCGGGCCGGATGATTTTGCTTGGTGGGCCGGATCCGTCCCGCGGGCCGTAGGTTGCCGACCCACCCCTGACTTAGATGCTGGGGTTATTCAACAATGTTGGGAAGTGAAGTCCAAATCCGGATACAAGTCCTTATTCCCTAAAATCTTGGACTTGATTCCATCCAGATTGACTTTGGCTTGATACCTGCTGACTTTGTTAGCAAACTTTGTTGAAAAGGGGTATCCAGATTGGCGAAAATTTGACTTTGGGATATTGAAGTGTTAAAACTTTAAGTCCCACCACTCTAACTACTTGACGGATGTAAATCCACGAGTATTGGTTGGAAGTTAATATTTTAGCAATGTGTCTAAGTATCGTGATATGTATACAGTTTTTCTGTAAATCTGTTAATTGTCTTTCCTGCTATGCCCGAAAAATTTCCCACCAGAGTCATTAGCCAGCAATGTTCGTGATATTACAGTATGAACCGAATTTATGGTTTGTCTCATAAAAAATCGACAAAGTGTACACAAAACGTCGTATCTCACCCACCAAAATAAAAATAATCAGTCACTGTGGGTTGCTGTTGCAACAGCACGGTTTTGCTTAGTTTTCATGGCAGGAGAATTTTTAGCCTTAAACGTCATACCAACAGTTTTGCTGCTGTTGAAAACATTTCCATGCGATTCTGCATAATCCTGACACACAGATAAAAGTTCTCTTCGCAACATTTCCGAAAATGAGAACTTTTCAGTTTTAATCAAGATGCAGATCGAACGATCAGGACAGAGTAAAAATTAGTATCCTCATACAAACACCTGGTTCCCTACTCAACTAGTGTAGTCATGGCTTTAGTGTGACAAATGCATAGGCTACTACAGTAGTAATCCTGCCTAATTTTTGTCTTGTTTAGCAAATTCGTTCTAGCTCTATTCCTCTGGCATGTGTTTGAATTTCTATCACAAATGAAGGTCCCCAGCTTGAGGAATAGCATGTCAAGGGTGAGGGGATCTTTGAATGCTACCATTTGGGGCAAAACACATCAGGTGTCTTGTGTAATTGGCGCATAACGGATCAGGTGTGTTTCTGGTAAAACGGCTTTTCATGGCATCCATGAGTTGTATGAAAGTTTTTAGAAGCACCTTTAAGGCTATATGAGCTTTCAGGGCTTGCACTGGTTGCAAAAGTTAGGGTCTTGTAAAGCATCATTTAGAGCCAAAGTGGTCTGGTAGGAAGGTGCGTTCAACACTTGACTAGCACTCATACAACACATTACTAAACCTTTTTTCCAAGACGTGGTACTGGGATCAACCCAGAAAGACACTAAAACGTGAAACAGTCCTTACTCTAAATTTAGTTAAAAACTATCACGTTTCGAANCGAAAATGCAGCTAAAAAATATTCCTTAAAGAAATGTACTACGTCCCGCTTTGCCTCTAACAAAAATAATCAAAAGGTGGTAGAAGAACAAGAGGTTTGACGAGGCACTAACCGTTATGTCAAGATTTCTCTATTCAGTTTGAAAGTTTCAGNAATTTGCACGGTTCAACAGTACCCTAATGTTGTAAATGTTGTAAAGAGTCCTGTCTAAGAAAAAATAGTGCACGAATTTTCGATCAGATAGCCTTGTCTCAAGATAAATCTTGTAAGGAGATAATTTACCAGAAGAACAAAGAAAAATTCCAACAAGGCTTCTTAAAAATGATTAGAATATAAAATTTCTTCTTTATTCTTTGCAGTGGCGTGCAGAGGTCTAGTGATGCCCGGGGCGACTGCTTGCTTGGATGCCCCCACCAAATTCTAGTATTGAGCAGTGTCATTTTTAAGAAGCCAACGTTTTGGCGAAGTTTGTTGACACAACATGCATATTCAGGGGCGCCGGAGCAGTGGCAGCGAAGCAGTCTCGTCGCCACGGGGTTAGCCCCCCAAACAAAGCGCCAAGACCCATCAAATTGAATTATGAAGTACTATGAATCGGTGGAGTGTTTATCAAATTCCAGAACTCAAGCCACCCTGAACAGACGTAAAGCCCCCCTAATGAAGGCGACGCTTCTGTAGGGAAGGGGGAGCACGAAAACAGTTAAGGGCAATGGAAACTTCTAAAAAAGATCGTTACCAATTACGTTTGTTTCTGTTCACCAACAATGTTGACCTCGAAAATAATAACAGGAATTATAAAAATCATTCTGAATTTTCTGAGTGCCGGAATAGCTGCAATGAATTTGTTTCATGTCGATCTTCATAAACCATGAAATCACCTATGATACTGTTATGAAAAGCAATGGTGTTGGAGGGGTTGCAAGCGCACCCCCAAAAGTTTTGATTTGTTGAAAATCTGGGCAAAAGCCCTGAAAATCCGGGTAAAAGTAGAGCCCAACATTGTCTGACTTCAAAAAATGGCGCCCAAGGTTTGCATAAAAACACATGAGGACCTTTTCTGGAGGTTACACCAAAAAGAGGTCGTCATGATCTTTGTGGGAGAAAATTGGTAGGCAAAACTTGACCAAAAAATCTGTTGGGTAAGTTTGGGGAAATTCGGGCAAAATCTTTTGCACCCCCAAAATTTGCCTGCACCTACACGTATGATGAAAAGGCACCTCCGCCCCCGTTGCACCTCGTTTGAAAGGGCAGAGGGAGAAATGCCCTCGCCATGCCTCCACTCTCCGGTGTCCCTCTGCATATTATTCTACACGCACTCTCTTTACTTGTTCTAAGCTACAATGTGTCACTGCAATGAACATAAATTATCAGCTGTCTCCTAAGACAGAGCAGTTCATGACTGCAAAAATCTCTTTACTTTTTCTTTAAAGAATGTACTATGAAGTAAAAAATAAAATAAGCAGCACACTTGTACAGTTAATTGTACATTTTTTAATGAAACAAAACCAACAGCAACAAAATTTGGACTTGAAAACAGAAAAGAATAATTCGAACAATACGAGTAAATTCTACTGCCTATCTTCTTCAGTTCTGTAAAATCGATATATTATAATCAAATTTTCTGCTTTCTCTGCATAGCTGCTTCTGATGTTAGACCTTACCAAACCATATGTTGAAAAAATGCACTAGCCTATACAATTTCTGAACTAGCAGGCATGTACATAAACTTTACGTGAGTGAATTGACCAACAACACTTTGCGAAAACAAAGATGGGGTACATTTTTTTACCCTCAAATTTGAATGCCATGATAGGTATAACAAGTTATTGTTGTGTAATTCTGAAAGTGGTGGAATTGCATGATGCAATGAAAACAATTCAGAATGAGGTTTTTGTGTTGTTTTTTTTGAAGAACAAAAACCTGTTTCTTTTCAAGAAAACAAAAAAATTCGGATTAAAAAAACAGGCGGGTTGTTTTTTTAAAAAAACGGGTTTTTCTCAACCCTGATTGTCTTTCAATTCTTTGTGTGATTTTCCCTTGATCACACGATCTGGAACATGTCATGTAATTATCAGATTGATGACGCTGAGAATCACTGGCATTTGAATACGTAAAAATTAGTGGTGAGAACAAAACAAGTTTCCAGAAACAAAATCCATGCAGCATTTATTGGTAGACGTACAATAGAAAAACTAATCCAATTGCAACATTTAACGTTTTGTAATTTCACTCTTTGGATGTCCCCCTGCCTTGAATGCCCGGGGCTGGCGCCCCGTTCGCCCCCCGTCTGCACGCCACTGATTCTTTGAAAGTTTCTGCATATGTCAAAATTGGTATGCAATGTTGTGGAATTTTCGGGGGAGCAAATGCCTCAAATGTACCCCCCCTGGTTGCACGCCTGGTTGTGACATTGTTGGGACTTTTCCGCGCTTCTCGTAGTCATTCGGCGCCAGGGCAATTGTTCCCCCTTTCTCCCCTACTTACGCCGCTGGTTATATCTCTCTTCCACAACGATAGCTTTTCATTGAAGGCCGCAATTTTGTTTGATACGTCAAGCATAGTTTTGTACGGCCCTTGCATAGAAACATGCAGTTTATTCACTTCAGCAAAGATATCACACAAGTAAGCCAGTTTGAATGAAACTTCGTTCTGAGCTAAGCAGTGAGCAAGTTGATTATTTTCTTGTTGCAAAACACTTGAATTTCGTCCACCAGTTCGTGGACCCCTAAGGATTTTCGCAGCGAAAGCCACGTGGATGAACAATAAAACCGCAAACTTTCATGCTCAGCATTCATCTACGTACAAAGTTTTTCAAAAACTCTTGACCTCAGTTGCCATGTTTCAATGAAGTTAACAACTTTGTTGACGACTTCAACTGTGTCGTCAAGTTCAGGACTCAGTTATGGAGCAAATCACGCCTCGCGGTCAATCATGCAGTGGGTCCACTTTGCCAGCCATGGCTACACGTTGAGCTAAACTTCACAAGCCACAGCAGCTGCCACATATAGCGTTGACATAATCTGTGAATATGTTGATACATGAACGTCAGAAGGATTTTTGCCAGGGGGGCCACTAGGGGATTTTTCCAGGAGGGGCCAAAAGTGGTGAAATTTGTTTTTTCTCACTCGAAACTTAAGAAAACAACCTTTTTTTGTTGAAATTTTCAAAATCCAGGGGGAGCCTTTCTCTCCCATTCCGACCCCCATGTGCTGATACCTTTTCTTCAATTGACGTTGTTTGTTGAAATGAAATTGTCAATTGTAATGAAAACCAATTTCGCTGCATTCAAGTTCAATGAGTTTGCAAATTTGCAGCTCTTCTAATATTTGTTTAGTGAAGTTAACAACCGAACATAACAAATCAGGTGTGCATCTTGGCTGCCACCTGTTGCCTCATCTAACTGCAGACTAAATTCTCGATGCTTTATTTGATCAATCAATTGGTCGTGGATGTCTTTCCCCCTGGGTTTCTCTTTTCGCTGAGACATTTCGGCCATTTGTCCGAAATATCTTAAAAGGTTGGTCATTTTTTCTTTTTCGGATGTTGTTTTCATGACTGAAAAAGGCACGACCGAATTAGCTTAACTTTTTTCGGCCTTTTCAATAAAAATTCGGTCAGTGATCGAAAAACCCCGCGCTTCCGCCATGTCACCAATCCTGCGACACATGGTATCATTTGATAGCGGTACTAAGTTTAACTGTTGGGCAGCTCCTATCATCGCGCTTGCAAGATCGATTGCAGCAGGCAGCAGTAGTTTCTCAGCAGTGGTGTGGGGTTTTTGAGACTTAACAACTCCGTGCACAGAAATTGCGCACGCGCAACTTGACAGGATGCTAATAAAGCCTTTCTTGGGAGTTCCGTGAATTGTGGAATGGTGGACACTTGCCTCTTTAGACCATTTACTTTCCGAGAGATGAAACTCCCTGGGCTATTCACAAATACGGATGCACGATGATGTTAAATGACGTTTAAGCTTATTTGGTAGCATGCTTTCAGTGGCCAATACCTAGCTGCAAATAACACACTGAGGTTTTGCCTCTCCGTTGTGCAAGATAAATGCGAACACAAAATCTGATCTGTCGTTAGGCAGTCATGTTCAATCGAGGATTTACGCTGAAGTTGCAACATTAGCTTCCTATTTACATCCATTTTTTAACTGATTGCTGCAGCCTTCATTGCTCTGATGTCAAAGCAAATTAAAATTATGTTGTGCGTTTATTACCAACTAATAACTAAAGTTACGTAATCATGAGACAGTAAATAGGTTATCTATTATCAACATGATTGCATTTGAACAATAACTGTCATTTGGGGTAAAGTTATAAAACTGCACTGACCACGTTTGTGTAACACCCTTGGAAAATTGAAATGACGCACAGTTTCAGAACCATGGGTCCATGGTTTGTACTTTTCAACATTTTTCGAGTGGTTTGTAACGAACTTTCAAATTTTAAGTTGAATACTAGTCCATAAGAGTGGCGGCTCGTATATAGGGACTGCGAAACTGCAGCACCCCTATTTTCACGGTAAATTTCGTTTTTATGTCAGTTCTTATTGTTTTACTTTGATATCTAAATTTGCATTAAAGAAGAGTTGACAATGTGTCCTTCCCAAAACTTTATCCACAAAGCGAATTATTAGACATCTATTTGGTTTTGTATGGAAGCACGGTCCTGTGTGCCTTGTTCTTCATGAGTTGCGAGGCGATGGAATTTGCCGAGACGGGGCACAGGCGAGAGGAGCGTCCTGACATGCCACTGAGTTTGTTGATGTTGCTCCACGCCTTGCGGTTAAAGTGCGAGAAGTCGATGGAATTGACTACTTTCTCCCATTGCTCCTGCTTTTTCTGTTCTAGCCGAGAAAGTAAGGACGAAACGGGTTTGTCAGTGTCAGTCCCCACTTGGGCTCGGATGAAGGAGCGATAGAGGGTCTCGCACTCTTTGTCACAGCATGGCACATAGTTCTTGTGACGACCACGTGGGATACATTTTTTGGTCACGAATAGCAGGCACTCGCAAAAATTCTGGTATGGCCTCTCAATATTTGATGCGTCCGGAGGTGGCAATCTCTCGACGGATTCACCTGTGAGAAGCCAAAAGCGCTTCCACTCAGCCCTACGAAAGTTCCAACGCTTCACCGGACCGCTGTGGGCAGGAACCTTGAGTCTTGGTGGCGTTATGAGGGAGGGCCGATGTTGTGACCGCGGGAACTTTCCTAGAACACGTGTGTCCGGCAGTTGGCTGTTCTGGCTGAAACTCGCGAAGGCCAAGTCCAGATTGGTGCCGACGTTCCATCGGTGAGAAGAGAAACTGGCCTTTTCCTTTGGGTCATACAGCAGTCCAAGGTTGTTGGATGTTGCCCAAGAGTTCAAGTTCTCACCGTCAGGAGATGTTTTGTTGTAACCCCAGTTGACACGTGGCAGTTGAAGTCACCAACATACAGGCTGGGGTGTGAGAACGTAGGGGTGGCTGTTGATGTGAATCGCGAGCGTGTAGGTTTGTAGACGTTAATGATCTTATATCCTGCAACGTCTACGTACAAACATTCAGTCTCTGATTGTTCTGGAGACTGATCGACAAACGACCATTGCAACCGCCCATTGACAAACGTGGCAAGGCCGTGCTTCCTGCTCAGGACTGACCCAGCTAGGGAGAGGTTGGGAGTCACTAGCTTATCTGCAGTTGTGCGGTGGGTTTCCCGTAAGACGATGATGAAAGCATTGTTCTTATAGGCTACCTGCTCAATAACCGAGATCTTGTTTGCAGTGAGCCCCTCTGGGTCGTGGGTCATCTTCGGCAGCAGAATGCTGCCGCGCCCTGAGAAGGGCGTATTCTGACCCATCCCCCACTGAACACATTCAGCACGGATAGCAGTGGTTGCTCTCGAAACGACAAATTTAGTAAACATTGCAACAAATGCCACAATGGTGATGGCCACGTGAAGGTATCTGTCTTCCTCCCCAACAGTATCATGTTGCAGCTGCATAAAAAATGTATGGCTGTAATGTGACTTACAGTGAATAGTATACTTGTTTCCACCGCAATGCTTCTATAATGAAAATGAATAAAATTCATGTTTTACAAAAGACGAGTAGGGTTGAAAATAAATGCATTGAAATATTATGGCATCTAGTTTCCAGCAATGATGGTAATTAATTTGGACAAGGATGAATATATATAATACGATGGTTTTTGTGTGCTTGAAGAATTAGACGACAGTATTTGCATTTCATTTGTTTTGTTGTATTGTTCAACAATTAGCAGAGATTGTAACTTCCGGTCATTGTTGCTTGAGGAATGGAGAAAGTAGTGTTTGATAATATCAATTTGCTTTAGTTGTCACAGAATTAAGATTTGTTGATGTTCTACAACTTTTTTGAGTTATTTTATTCAGTTTCATGCCAAGTTTCGCTACTATTCAGCAGCAATACTTTGTAGGGTAGATTAGGGACCTTTGGGCCAAAATTTACCTTTTGTTCGATAAAATCCCTGCTGCTTGCCGCAAGTGGCTCAAAGTTGGTTTCCGAAAAGTGCAGAGTCCCCATTATTTCAGNACCAACAAAGAACCAAAATATATTATAATGTCTGAATGATTGCACTTTTAAAATTGTTGAAAAAGTGGCCCAAAGGTCCCTACCCTAAGGGACCAATGGCCCATGGCTAGGGGACCTTTGGATCACGTTGTTTTATCAGTGAATTTCATGACAATAATTACAGAGGACAAAAATTTTGTTTATTTACAATGAGAAATGAAACTTTTTCTCAATTGCCATAAAAAATGATAGTTTGCATTTCTGCAATAAAGAACATGATATGCAGTGGAAATGCAAGTTTTCTTCATAACACTTATTTGTTTAGACTGAAATCCAGGTACGATATATTCGTAGACCGGCTGTCAAAGTGTTGAGTAAAATGAAACAAAATTTTTCAGTTTATTTCCACTTAAACAAGCAATTGATTTTGCACAAGACACAATAGAATTCCAGAATTTAATAATGAATTTGTGAAGTAACAATGCTAGCTTTAATAACAATGGTATAATGAAAAATAGTGAATATTAAGACCTCTGTATTACACAAAATTTGTAGTTTTTGCACAAATTTGTCAAATTTTTTCTCTATGAAAACATTGAGAACCATGCATGAATTTTGTATGGTAAACTTGCCATACCATAATGAATATGTGAAAATTTTTTCAACGCAAATTTTCACTGCGGTCATGGGTAACCGAGGCGACAAATGTACCCCACATTTCTAGTTTTTTCATTTCGTGCCAAGTTTGCTCAAGATATCTCGCAAACCTTTTGATATTTTGCAATAAAATTTTCTAAGGTCAGAGATAATTTTATTAGCAACAATTCTTCTAAATATGAGCGGAAAATATCAAGAAATAAAACCGTGGCGAGGTTTGAAATTTTTCGAAAATTTGTAGTGAGATCTAGAAACAGTCAACTTTGGGTGTCCGTGACCCTTGACCTTTGAAAGTCACAATGTAAATAACGTCATTTTTTCAATATTTGGCAAAGTTACTAGCATCCCTAAAATATTGGGGTTGTTCACTCATGTAGTTTGGCGGTAATAAGGCTTTAAACATGGCCAAATATGAACAATTTGCTCCCCCTCGGCTAAACACCCCCAACTAAAAAGCTTTATAATCATGCCATTTCTTGACAGATTTCATTCACGTTTTGCAGATGTTCATCATCTGGGATAATGACAATTTGAGTAAAATTTCAGGAAAATTGGAGAGGGTGACCTGGCAACTTCCTGAGAATTGACACGGAATGGCCCAATTATATTTCACCGTTGAAAAATTAGCTTATCCATTAGCCACACACCACAGACGTCACACCTATCTGCTTTGTCGCCATATCTTTTCTGGATACATTCAGATCCAAGGTTTCTGTTTTTTAGTGTCACGTATATATCTCCATGGAGTTGTCTGTGGAATACTGTAATCAAGATCAGCCTCACGAATGCTATTAATATATTTAAACACCTCTTAAACGGCTTTTCTCAAAGTGGTTTCATTTAACCTTCTGCTAACGTTCTCACATTTTTCTAATGTGACCATATTAATGAGAGTGCTTTGCACCTGGTCTGCTTCTGCAAAGCGCATGAGACAAAGAAGAAAACGTAAGGAATGGATTATTATGGAACCTTTTTACAATATTATAAAATGGGCAATCATACAAAGGACCTTTGGTC
>JGI24021J15306_10010546_pt1 | contig 11467 bp, 7 predicted proteins | sample Ectturendosymbi1_FD_15306 | JGI IMG/M metagenome (IMG submission 15306)
AGGCGGAAGTTTATCATTAATCAGAATTTCGAATGTTGCTGTTTTCAGTCGAAAGTAAGTTCAGTCAAGAGGGCTGATCCGGAGAAGGACCAAAGTATTTTTAATGACCGCTGCCAAGCTGGGTTCGACCCAAGTGGATCGCAAAGAGATGCAATCGACATGCCGAGCAGGAACGGGTGCACATCAAGGTGTACACGCGTGTTGAGAAGATTCAAGTGACTCTCGCCCAAGTGTGGTGTGACCACTGCGGCATAAGATGGAGCATTGCTCACCTTTTATACGGCCTTCCGAGGTGGTAAGCGGAAGAAGGTAAAACCTTCAACGGCTGAAGAGAGTAAACCAATTGACTGAACTTGGACTTGTACAGCAAATTAACGGAGATAGGTTTTGGTCATAAACACGTTTTAAACCTGAACACCTTGCCTGACAAAACTACGCTATTACGTTACAGCATTTATAATTTAAACTGACAGAACTTCACTTTCACAATCTGGTTCTCACCAAACAAACTGGCAAAACTTCATTCTCATGATCTGAATGTCATAAAATAGTCTGACAGAACTTCGTTCGGACAAACCACTTTCTGTAGTTTAAACTGACAAGGATTAACCCGGACAAGGCCAGTTTTTACAGTCTGATCTGACAGGGATTAACCCGGACAAGCCAGTTTTTCCTGATCATTGCTGGCGCTTAGGCTCCCGTAACGACTTAACGGTGGCCCCCTGGACTTAACGGCGGAACGAGTCTTGAAAAAGACTGACTTTTGGTCCAAATGTGGCTGTATTTATACTTGACCGTCGCTTCAGAGTTTGTCAACACCCTTTCATTTAAGGTGTTCTAATTGGTTGCTGTTTGTTGAATCCTCTAGTGATTGGCTGATTTCAAAAGCTTCTGGAACCTTCAGGTACTTGTAGGTACTTGGGTTTTCACCTTCTCGTCATCAGTTCGTGCTTCGTTTACGTATTTCCGGTCGTAAGCATTTCCTGGTCGTGTCTGACCTTTACCTAACTTTAGCTAATTGTCTTGTGACTTCTGCTGACGTTTGGTGACGTTGTCACTGGGGTGACTTGGGGTTAGTGTCCTAGAATAGCCGTTTTCAGTCAGGTCAGCTGACTAATAGTCAGTTTTGATTGGCTATAACCTTTTATCTTTGTTCTTACTGGCTCGGGTTTGAGGTCGTTTCAGCAGGTTTGTTTTCTGTATAAAGTTGAGTTGTTACAGGCAAACTTGCCTGTAACAATTACAATGCACCGTCGCAATATGCAATCTGACTGCGCAGCGATGAAACTATGCAGTGTGCGACATTTCACTCCTCGCGTTCTCTACGTGATCTTTAATTGTCCTAAAAAACAACGGCTGCACTGAACTTAAAAATGATTCATGATCAAGTGATGGTCATCTGACCAACGTGAGGTTGCCAGATAACCTTGAGTGCCTAGAACTGTTCTTGAATTTGCTATCAAAACTCGTTTTGTCATTCGCTCTTGAAAAACATCTTGTTGTCCTGGAATATTTTCTGGCGTCCGTAGTTCCTGAAGAGATTGAAATTGTTCATTTTGAACTAGTGATTTTATTGACCATTCAAGAATCAAAAATAAACAATGTGAATGAACAGAACAATGTGTAGATTTTTTCCCTTTAGCAGTTTTGTAGCAAATATTCAAGAACGGTTGTGTCATCATATTCATAATTGTTTTGTTTAGTTTTCAATTCGTACTTGGTTAGCTGTATAGCCTTACTTGGCCATACCTCAAAGCTTACTAAAAGGGTGAAAATAGCCATGGTCGTCCGCAGAAATTTTTCCAAGGGACGGTGCAACGTCACCATATCATGTTTTTCCGGATGTTGCCGTTGCAATCAGGGCCGGATTAAAAGGGGGGAAACGGGGGCAATTACCCCGGGCCCTCCGTTTTAAGGGGGTCTCCCGTGATGACACTCATTTGTTTTGAATAAAATATTCGTTTGTAAAATTGTTGTGCTTCAAAAGTGATACAAGAATACAACTCTATATTCCGATGTTGCGTTGAGTACCATTAATGATTTCTCTGCAAGTTTGACTTTTGCCAGTTTTAGCAACCACTACTGAATATAAATATTTTCGGTTTTGTTCAATGCATATATATTTGAATTTTGCTCGTAACTTTTCCTAATAATCCTTCTTTTAGATGGGGTTTATCTACTCGTGAATCACGCCTACTGCACAAATGTCGCGAAAACGATACCATTTGCGTGGTTAAGCAGCAAAGCTAGTTCTGCTGTGGTTGAGGCTTAGTATCAATGATTCCGTAACTTCTTGTGGCGTCTGGAGGTAGCCGCAACCGAACTGTGACCTTTGTTTCGTCATAAAGTGGAACGTAGGTTGGAAACGTACTTTTTTTCCGATGGCTAAGATACTTGCGTTACATCATAAACATTTGAAGTTACTCAAGCCATTTTGCGTGTTCTGTCAGAAAATGTTTTTGATCAATTGATTTGCAGAACGAAAAAGCAGAAAGCGAGATTGCACTGTTTAGCTTGCGCTATGCCGAAATTTGTAATGCCATCAGGAGCTAAAAATGGCAAAGTTTGTAAGGAGAAAAAGTGCCAGAAACTGGCAGTGTTAGCTAAACGCCGCGACTGAAACGTTTTTCTTTCAGCAAAGCCTCTAAGCACCAATGTTAAAACAGTGCGGTGTTAATCAGAGCACATAGGCATTTATAGTGTTTCATATTTCAATTTGGGGGGATTGGAGCTTCGTTTGCGGGACTAAGCCCACCAAAGCCCCCGTGGCGCCGGGTTTGAGTTGAGCACCGCATTTATTCGATTGTAAGCCGCGGCTTATACATTTTTTTTCATCATTTCATGCGGCTTACAATCAGGAGCGGCTTACATTTTTTTTACTTTATCGAATTGTATAGATGACGTTCAGTATTTCCTTGGCTGCGAACTCTTGTTTCGCATTCGATTTTCTTCAACATCACGTGCACATCCGTCACAGGAGGGTTATGATAAACAGAAGGCAGTTGCAGTGGTGTAAGCATCATTAATACAGGAAACGCACGAGTACACAAACGTTGCGAATGCATCTCAGAGGCTTAGGTAACCCATGTTCAACTACGCTTTATCATCAAGGGCAGCTTACGTCAATGATTATCACGATTTCGTGCGGCTTGCAATAAAAGGCGGCTAACCATCGAGTTACGGCAGGCACATAATCGATTACTGGAAAAAACAAAGAACGTTGCGAATCAGCTAAGACAAAGTTTACAAACGATGACGTCATGAAATACATTATAGGGGCCCTCCAGTGAAAATTGCCCCGGGCTCCCTAGCCTTCAATCCGGCTCTGGTTGCAATGCAATTGGACGTTCACAAAACGCTTTACTGTTTCTACACCACAATGAAAATGCCCCATGAAAGCACGCGCTCTATTTGCATCTATGTTGAAATCTTTTTCAAGTGGAGCTGTATACGAGTGTGCCACAAAAGTGTGCTTTGTGTCATCCGTTACAGCGTTTGCTGAATTGGGGAGTAATCTCGTTATCAATGTGAACTCCACCATGGACGTCGGAAAGGGGGGAAAAGGCCCCCTGGATTTTGAAGATTTCACCAAAAAAGCTTGTTTTCTTGGTTTCGACCGGGAAAAAACAAATTTCACCACTTTTGGCCCCCCTAGAAAATTTTGAAAAAATCCCATAGTGATCCCCCTTGGAATAATCTTTCCGACGACCATGAACTCCACACAACTGAGTCTGAAATGGACTTGAACTGTCAACAACTACGTTTGCGGTTCTCTCATTAGTCTGTGCGGGTTGAACAGAACTCACCTCTGAAACCTTTTGTTCGAATGGTTTTCTACACTTCGGCTATCAGAAATGCTTTTCTTTTCATAAACTGCCTAATAACCAGTTTTTCAATCACTTTCCACAAATAAGTGATATTTTGAGACAATCAACGACCAGATCAACATGGCGATGAAAAAGCAAGAAAGTTAGGTACTCTCGCAAAACTGTGTCAAACAATGGGAAATAGACCTGTATCTTAAGACGAGTATCGGACAACTTTAGAAATTACTAAAATTGAAATACCACGCAGGCGTAAAAACTGAGCAGATGAATTATGAAAACTTGCCACAGCAAGTATAGCTTTGCGCTTAGTACTCACTGAGAAGTTAGAACTTAGCCTACGAAAAAGACGTATTCCGACAAACCTATTACAGAGGTATTTTCAACAAGCCACTTAGTTATATACTGTGCGAAAAGAAGGCTGCATAAGCGTAGCTTAAGCTCTTCACTCAGGCACGTTGGTCACAATCTCACACAAAATGGATTTTTGCGGAAGCATTGCTACAGATACACACCTACAAGTTGGGCAACGTTACTCTGCAGACGGAGTGGTCATGAGTGAACTGCAAGCTCATCACTGCATCACACTAGAATAGTGAAGCTGGCTCTTGTGTAGTTTGAGTACAATACCCGTAAATAAAGTGTTATTGCAAGGATTAAATCAATTAATCGGAATCAATATGCTGACTTCAGATTTTCTAAAAATTTTTGTTTCTTAGTCCCAATTCCCAGGGGCGGAGAAAATGCCTGTTTCTCCCCTCCTGCGGACGCCCGTGAAAGTAGCTCATGGTATCTCATTGAAAAACAAATGTCCTTGAAAAAATTTCAAATGATCTGGCAACCCTAGGCCAACGTTACAGACGAACTGGTGGGAAAATACAGACAATTCATGTCAGTGGCCAGTGATGGAGTCTCGAGACTTGATCTCGATCTCGAGACTCGCCTCGAGACCAATTTTTGAAGACTTGTCTGGAGACCCATTTTGTTGGAGACTCGTCTCGAGACCCATTTTTGCGAGTCTCGGTCTCGAAGGTTTCAGGTCTCAGTCTCGAAGGCTACAGGTCTCGAGATTTTGAATATTGCAAAGAAATGGCATGGTAAAATTTCTGTACTTCAACGATTTTTTGTTTGTTGTATTTGCAGGTTCGAAACAACTGAAACAGAATGCTAGAAATTTGAAAAAATTCGATTTAAGGTGATGACGACATTCTTCAAACAAATTTCGGCAAAACGAACAAATTTTGAAGTCACGGTCTCGAATTCATAGGCGTATCCAGGAGGGGATCATGCCCCCCAAAGTTTCTAGAATATCCAGTAATTTTGTACTTTGAGAGGTGGTATCCCATGCAAAATACTGTTGCTAGCCTAAAATCAAGAATTTTGGCCCCTCCCAAAATTTTGGGCTGGCTACGCTACTGCTCGAATTTCAACTCTTTGTCTCAGGTTTCTAATGAACTCTCGGTCTCGGTCTTGAAGTTTTGACCAGGTCTCGGTCTCGAAGGTTGTGGTCTCGACTACATCACTGCCAGTGGCGGCTTGTATGCAGGCACTGCGAAGCTGCAGCGCTCCCTATTTTCACGGTAAAATTATTTTTTAGGTCAGTTTATTGTTTTACTTTGATATTTATATTTGCATTAACAAGAAGAGTTAACGTGTCCTACCTTCCCAAAACTTTATGCACAAAGCTGAATATTAAATATCTGTTTGTTTTTGTACGAGAAGCACTGCAAATGAAAAAAGTCTGAAGCTGTGGGTCTCACTCTCACAGCAGAGATAGCTGGATTCACTTTTTATGGTTTAGTGACCCTTGCCCCCCAGTCGTTACGCCCCTGATTGCTGCGCGCAGCGACACGCCTCAACAAACCATAATACTCAGCTCTAACCAGAGGCATACGGGAACCTTTGGCTTTGGATGGGGGGTGGCAAAATTTTAATTTCGCCCGTATTTTTGCGCCACTGTGACGAAAACGACTAGGAATATTTTGCAGGGCAATGATTCTGCTTAAGCAATTTAATTGCCCAAGCATATCGGGAAGTTTTTCCTGAAATATTTTGAATCTTGTCCGAATCTTCCCCCCACCGCATACGCCTATAGCTCTAACTCAGAAATGTTGGCAAAATACTATATATCTGCAGTTTCGTGGAATGAATGATTGGTTTTACGTGTTCACAACAATTTTTACTCCACTATTGAATATTTCCAGTCCAAAATTGGGGTGCTGACGGCGCATTTCGCCCGCACCTGGCTACGTGTCTAGCAACAGTGGCTGACAGTGGTGTGTTTAAGGAGAGGCGAGCGAGGCACTTGCCTCAGGTCCCTCCTTTTTTTGGCTCCTCCTTGAGGTTTTATGCGCATAAATTTTCCTTATTTTTGGTGAAAAACGTATTATCCTCTCATATAATGTGCTACAAAGCAGATTATAAGTACTCTACTTTCAAAAGCCTCCCAACAGAAACTGTAATGTACAGGTACTTTGCTTTCAAAGGGGCCCCCAACAACAACTGCAATTTGAAGGTAATCTGCTTTCAAAGGGCCTCAAACAGCCACTGATATGTGTAAGTACTCTGCTTTTAAACTTCATTGAAGTGGCCTTATAAGAAACTGTACTTTGTAAGTACTCTGCTTTCAAAGGAGCCCCCAACATCAACTGTAATGTGTAAGCACCTTGCTTTCACAGGGCTCCCAACAGCAATTGTAATGTGTAAGCACCTTGCTTTCAAAGGAACCCCAGCATCAACTGTAATGTAAAATTCCTTGCTTTCAAAGGAGCCCCCAAAAGCAATTGTAATGTGTAAGTATCTTGTTGTCAAAGGGGCACCCAGGAGCAACTTTAATGTATAATTACCTTGGTTTCAAAGAGGCTACCTACAGCAACTATAATGTGCAAGTTCTATTCTTTTAAAGGCGCTCCAAACAGCAATTGTAATGTGTAAGTACCTTGCTTTCAGAGGGGCCCCCAACAGCAACTGTAGTGTAAAATTCCTTGCTTTCAAAGAGACTGCCAACAGCAATTCAAAGTGGCAAACCAACAGAAACTGTAATGTGCAAGTAGCCTACTCAGCTTTCAAAGGGGCCCAAACAGCAACTTTAATGTAATTTTATATTATTGCTGTTGTGCTGCAAAGACTGTTAATAAGTAGGGCTACATTCATGCTTATCAGGTAGCAGAAATGGCATTTTTTGAGTATTATGAGTGCTCATTTTTTCTACAGATGTTGCAGGTATTGTAGGTGGTTTGAATTTAGCCCGTGCTTGAAGTCAAAGATTATTTGAAGCTTAACTAGCAAGTGGTTGGTTTAAGGTAGGCTTGCTAGGTGATGTTTGTTTGCCTGCTGTTGGCCAGTATAACTTGAACCGTTTCTTTCAGCACAGATTTAATCAATTGTGTAGGCTATTTGCTAGAAATGTTTGCGATAAGGTAGGCTATATGAGGAATTATTTCCTACGTTTGACACTCCGACTTTACGAAACTGCTTCGATGGCCACTAGTGTCAACTAAGGTAGAGAACATTTTTAGTCCTCAAAAAATCAACAGTTACTATCGTTACCGTGCCAGTTGAGCAAAAAATTTTAACTCTTCAAAGAAGAAAAATTTTGTTTAGAGCTAGCTTATTCTGTCCAAATCTGGCTTTCTGTTAGATGTCAAAGGCGTTTGTGCAGTCCCGATTGCGAATGACAATTCAGTTGTGTAGAATGCAGATGGCAAGCAATTATACGATAAAATTCTAGATTGCAAAATGCTAGTTTCAAGTCGTGCAACGTCGCCAGAAAGTTTTCAGTAGGGGGCTTTGCGTTTCTGTGGGGGGAGCTTTGGGTTTGTGCGGGGTGCTTGACACTCTAAAAATTGACAAAATCTCAACTGATTATAATGTTTCATGTTTCAATTTTGGGGGGCTTGGAGCTTTGTTTGGGGGGCTAAGCCCCCAAAAGCCCCCCGTGGCGACGGGATTGCTGAAGTCCTCCTGACATTCTTCGAATTGCATTGCAAATAATCTGACGATGCTATGTATTGCAAGCAGCGAGCGGTCTTTCAGTAAGCTATACTGAAACTTGTCCTTTGATACCTCCTCAATGACTAACGATAAGTCAGGGCAGGTTGTGTGATCTAGCTTTGAGTAAAGAAATGGACGAAACAGAGAAAGCTGACATTAATGAAATCATAAACGAATTTGCTTCGATAAAGGCACGTTAGGTTTCGTTTTAATCAGCATGTTGTGTTATTTAAAACAAGAAAAGACTAGCTATATTGATGTTTCGATGGAATTGTGTTTTTCGAACACAATGATGTATAACTTGCATTAAAAAATTTATTGTACGATTCAGATTGTTTTGCAAGTGTTCCTTTTCAAATGAAACTGTCGTTTGCAGTTGCAATGTGTTGTTTGATTTTTTGTAGGATACACAATTTTGTCAGGCAACATTATATAGGCCTATAAATTATGATAACATTATTATTTGAACACAGTCTATAGAAATAAATCCTTTCTCAGCAAAGAACCAGACACTAAGATCTTATCAGAGTATAGGCTATATATCGCCTACGAAGTAGGCATCATCAGCTCTATTCAATTATTTGAATGTTTTCATATTCTTCATAATAAAATAAATGAGTATAGAAGCATGTTATGGTCCTTATGGATAATTTATATTTTATTTGCTGAAAAGTTTAAAACAAAAAAAACTAATACATTTGTTGCAACCTCTCCGGCGGTGTTGCGTTGATTGTATGATTCACCACGAAAGGGATGTGCGTGAAGAAAAACACCATCATATGTGTAGCGCGAGCAAGCAACAGTAAGAGAGATTGCGAGCATGATCTCTATTGTGGCTTGCTGCCACGGCGCGAAGCTTTGCGCGCATGCCGCTCGGGATTTCCGATCGCAACACTCTCCTCTTTGAAACATTAATTTTCTTCTTGGTTTACCTTTCGTAAATTTTTCCCTATATTTAATATTTAAATTATTAGAAAGGGCGCGCATTTACACTTTGTCATGGGCTCTACTTTGCATAGACACGCCACTGTGCACAGTATAGTGATTTCACTTGTCTCTGAATATCATCATCCTTCAGTGATGCATTCATCCACACACCAAGGTATTTCACTTGATTTTAAAAAAGGTTTAAAAGCCCTTTGTTCAAAGAAATAGTGTCTTCTAGCAAGAATTCACATTTTACTGTTTCACAATAGCTGAAAACTTCTGATTTCTTATCTTTTGCACTCATAATAGGTAGTGATGAATCGCCAAGAAAAGCACAATTTAGCCTGCAAAAGTTAAGGAAAAAAAGACTGGTTACCGTGCTGAAAACATATTTTTTTCCACAGATGAAAATTTCAAGAAAAGTCCACATTTGTTTACGTTGATTTTTATACACTCCTGATAAATGTACTGTTATGAACAGCAATGATAGTCCGCAACCAATTATTTATAACTTTCATGTTATGCTACTCTACTGCTTGCAAACGTAATATTTCCTAGTGAGCTTTGCCAATAATCTAGTAAACCTTGCTAGTAAGCCTAATGGTTTCTAATGAAAATTCCTACTTGGCGTGCCTTAATTTCACGCTTAAATCTGCAATGGTACCATATGTTAATCATACTACCTGCTAACAGCAGGATTACACAGCTACAAAAGCTGTGGATATTTTATTGTATACCAACTCATTATAGCTCAGTTCTTTTTGGATCGCTACACTACTACAGACCCGGTTTGATCATTCTGACTAGAATATAAGATGTGGTAGTTTACATTTTTCTTACTTCTTTAGGATTGGTTCTCAACCATTTCGCTGAAGGGAGACAAATTCACACACGATTTTGTTAGAGAGACGCACAAAAATATAACCACAAGTCGATTGACACATTTTATTTTATTGCACTAACGAATTCTGTAACACAAAATATTAGAGGTGTTACTGAAAAACAAGGAATCCTTTCCCAGCAAAGAACCAGACACTTAGCAATTACAGAGTAGGGGAGATTAGGGACCTTTGGGCCAAAATTTACATTTTGTTCGATAAAATCCCTTCTGCTTGCCGCAAGTGGCTCAAAGTTGTTTTCCGAAAAGTGCAAAGACTCCCCATTATTTTAGTACCAGAAAAGAACCAAAATGTATTATAATGTCTGAATGATTGCACTTTAAAAATTGTTAAAAAAGTGGCCCAAAGGTCCCTACCCTAAGGAACCAATGGCCCATGGCTAAGGGACCTTTGGATCACGTGGTTTTATCAGGAAATTTCATGACAATAATTACAGAGGACAAAAAAGTTTCGTTTATTTACAATGAGATATGAAACTTTTGCTGATTTACCCGAAAAAAGAAAAACAATAGTTTGCATTTCTGCAATAAAGAACATGAAATGCAGTGGAAATACAAGTTTTCTTCAAACACTTACTTTACTAAGCAAAGAGCACATCTATTGCTGTACGTTTAGGGTTATCCTAACCCTACATGAATACTTCTATTTTTATTACAAACTAACACTAGACAAAGATTAGCCCAGTGGTTCCCAACCGGGGCGCCATTTACAATACACACGGGTACTGCGAGCTAATACGTTTTTTAATTTATCATTAAAAATACTGTTTTCAAAGTGTCATCAAACCTTACCTTCGCCACTGGGTGCCGCAAATTATATTTGTCTTCTGCAGGGTGCCGTTAGCCTAAAATGGTTGGGAAACACTGGATTAACCCAGGATCCCTCCTGTGACGGGTGTGCATCAGAGGTGTGCATGGACTGGATTTTGGATTTTTTGGATCCGGACTTCTGCTGCCTTCAGCAGAATCAGGAGTTACATTTTTTCTGCGGCAACTGGATCCGGGTTGGATTTGGATTTTGTTTTTGCTGAAAAAATGTTACTGAATGTTTGTTTGACTTATATTAAAAACCGGAGTCAAACAGGAGTCGGATTGCTTGTTTCTCGTTAATACCGGACCCGGAGCGGTTTTGGATTCAAAATTTGAAAAACAGGATTGGATCCGGGCTCAAAAACTTCAGAGTCCAAACACCTCTAGTGTGCATGTGCTACTAAATAGAAAGAGAATGCGAAAAGAGAATTTGGTCAACAAAACGAAGCCAAAGAAAAACTGAGCGTCATCTAAAATTGACCACTGGCTGAGAGCCAACAAGCTTTCTCTTAACTACAATAAGACTACTTTTATGTTATTAACTTCTCGAAAACACAATCCCGCTTCATTTAAAGTTATCATAAATAACCACAACATTTTCCCTGAAGATGACCTAAAATACCTAGGTGTCCTTCTTGACAATAAGTTAAGCTGGAAACCTCACGTACAAAAGGTAAAAACTCAACTATCAAGAGCTTGTGGAATTCGATCCAAACTTAAACATTATGCAACACTACTTGTACTGAAAGTTGCCTATAACTCATCCCTACCTTAATTACTCAATCCGCAATTGGGGACGTGCTTCAAATGCAACCATTCATCCTCTCATTAAGCACCAAAATGAAGGTATAAAAATAATAAATCCAATTAATTCGGGATCACTAGAAGAACATTTCCAGCACTTAAACACCTTTTGCCTTCCCAAACTATATAGCTTTTCAGTAGGCAAATTCATGTACTCTTATCATAACAAACTGCTTCCAAATCATTTTGATGAATATTTTGTTCCACTCAG
>JGI24021J15306_10010547_pt1 | contig 11467 bp, 7 predicted proteins | sample Ectturendosymbi1_FD_15306 | JGI IMG/M metagenome (IMG submission 15306)
AAGCTGCAACAGGCATGATTACTCCAATTTCAATGCAGAAAACTTTGTGACAGAAGTCCAAGAAGCCTTAGATAATCTCCCAATCAACCAAAGCAACCCATCTGAAACCTCAGACTCAGGCATCTTGATACTAGAACAATGTCTTAATGAACAGGCTGCTATAAAAAAGCTGTCCAAAGCCAAACAAAAACTGTCCCGCAAACCGTGGATAACTCCATGTCTTCTCAAATCGATTAATACAGAGGTTTGGGGAGGCAGTTGCCCCAGACATCCCCCCTTGGATCCGCCACTGCTGAACAAAACCAAAAGGATTGGGAGAATGATGCGACATTTGTAGATTCGTCAACTTGAAGAGGCAACATGGATGAAACTTTAATTTGATCTGTAAGCTGTCGTTTGACGTATTATGACATACTGGAAAACCATCTCATAAAATACGCGTCTATTTTTGCCCCGGTTGATATGATGAAATGATTGGAAGCTGAAACAACGAAACTATTTATTTATAGGGATATATTGACCGATATTTTCAAAGTTTATTGCTACTCAGTACGAGCGATGGAGTCTGGATTCTCATTTTTTTGTGAGTCTTGAGACCTGTGAAGCTCTAGCCCAGCTATGTCCAACCTGCGGCCCGCATGCGGTCCAGTTTAGGTTCTCGCTGTAGTGCAAATAACGTACCGGTACATACTGACTTGTCCTTTTCTTGATAGTCTTGAACTTGCCAGTTTTGATGCAGTGTTTTCCAGTGTCACTTTATCACGTCTATACCGCGTGATTGGAGATTTCCATATGTCCACTGACGTCTGACACATTGATGGAAAACTTTTTACTAGTTTTCTGATTTCTACCCTTGTTTCCATTGGAACATACCCCAGGTATGGGGCACACTCGACAGAAAAAGTACCCTTTAAAATTGATTGTATAATTCTTTCTGAAAGGCGTTGTTTTCATGTTTTGGCATGATATTGCGTATATCGGGTTGCTTTATTGTGTGACAAATTTTGAGCTTGTTTGGACTTGAAATAAAGTAGCAGTGGTTGAAAGAGCAAAAAAACTGTCGACTGTACCCCACCTTCTCCCACATAAATGCAGCTAGTTGTTCGTACTAACTGTGTTACTCAAACATATTTAGGCAAAGTTCGAAATTTGAAAGTGGGGGGCCTAGGCCCATGCGGTCCCCCGGTTCCGCCACCTATGCAAGTACCTTGGAGTAATTGTAGATGAAAAACTAATTGGAAAGAGCATTGTAAGCAGTTGTGTTGTACTATATCCAAATATGTTGGAGTAATGTATAAAGTTAAACATATTGTTAATAACCAGGCATTGCGTACGTTGTATCACAGCTAATAAACTCACGAGCACAGGGATTATTGCCTGAGGAAGAGCAGCTTCATGTCATATACAGCCAATATCGGTTATTTTAATGGCCACGAAATGCTAAAACACAAATAACCTTTTGAATAACAAATTTACTACCATTTGTAAAACGCAAAATTCTCCAACTAGAAGATATATACATTCTTGAAATGAGCAAATTCATGTACAAATATACTAACTCTCAGCTACCTGCTACGTTCAACAATTAAATTGGTATACAAAAAAAACAACTTTTAGTTGTTTCAGATCTGTGAATTGATTTTGAATGTTTCGAGGCTGCTGCATTAAAAAATGAACTCAGTTTCTCTCTATCACGTCAAGTTTTTTTGCAACATCACAATTTTTGTTTAAAAATGGCAAAAATACTATCCAAACATTATGTCCCCCCCCTTTAAATGATTGTCATTGCAATTAAAATATTTTCTACACTTTCAACGCCATGTCACGTTCCAGAACGTGCAGTTTTTTTTACGCAGATCGCCACACCACGTTCCGGAACGTCGCGCAATTCTTTGCTTAGATCGCCAAGCCACGTTCCAGAATGTCTGACTGCACAGGGTGGACGTGCGCTGCAGACAATCGTGGCGATCAACGTGACTCGACGCGCCAGACATTGTTGGGTTGAGTGTTAACTAGTTGTTCCTCTGAATTAATAGTGACAAAACCTGTTTCATCACTTGGGTTAAAAATGTCTTCAATGAAAAGAAAATACTCCAACAGTCCTGGTGTATTTTGCTACATTTGTGGAAGTTTTACACCAACAGCACAAAGACAGTCCATCAACGATTTTGCCTAAAGCAGTGCTCTTCAACCGGTGTGCACGGTGCACCCTAGGGTGCACTACTAAAAAAGGGTTCATAAAGGTGCATCACAAACTTGTGACACGAAATAGATAATTTTTACAAAACTTTATGTTGGCAAAAATGAACCACTAACCAGCCACTGACTCAGGCTTTAACCGAGACTTTGCACATTCTAAAGTGTGGTGCGTATGCATCAGACCACTTCAAGCTACTTGTTGTAATTAGTTGATTATTTGTGATTCATAAGCAACGGACAACGAGCCATTATCAGTTGAATTATGTAGCGGAGTTACTGAATTAGGGGCTTGCTTATTTAGACCCGGGCGCTTAAAGACATGGGCCCAATTAGGTGGGGGACACCGGGAGGTGTCAGTAAATAGGGTGGATGAGTTAAATGTTTAAGTAAATAGGGTGCATGAGTTCGTCAAAATATCTTTAAGGGTGCACCGTAACAAAAAAGGTTGAAGACCACTGGCCTAAACAGCCTATTTTGCTGATTTTCAAATCAAGCTTAGGAATCGAGAAAAAGCATTGGTTCCACATAAAGTCTGAACAAGCTGTGTGGAAACTTTGAGTTCATGGTCCCATGGAAAAGATAACCACCTTCCTTTTGGATTTCCCGTGATGCGGAGGGAACAAATATACCATGTTGCAGAGCGTTACTTCTGCATGGTAAATGTGAAAGGCTTCAATAAGAAAAATAAACATCTACTCCAATATCTAAACTTCAATTCAGCTTAAGGCCTCACGTTGTGGATGCATCCACGCTTGTATTCAACTGCCTTCCCGATCTTGATGATGATACACTCAGATATTCTTCAACTTCAACGGATGATGACATGTCTGTCGATAGTTTTAGCAAAAGTTGTTGGTTACTGCTTGCCTCTTTATATGACCAGGCTGAAATAAATGACTTAATTCGTGATTTGAATCTACCCATCAAACAATCATCTGAGCTGCTGGCATCAAGCCTACAAGAAAAGCACCTGCTTCATCCTGGAACCAATGTTACATTTTATCGAAACAAAGAGCAATAATTTTTTCAATTTTTCACTTCCAGTGATGGTCTGGTGTATTTCCATGATCTAGAATCCCTCTTAGAGGCAATGGGTTTGACACAATAAAAGATGTAAAATGTCAACTCTTCATAGATAGTTCGAAACGAAGTCTTAACTCAGTGGTTCTTAATCTTTTTTACATATCTTACCCCCTTTTATCAAGCAAGATTCACAGATTTACCCCCAATACGCTTGGTGGTGCTCATTTCTTAAAAATATGAAATTACAAAACTCTTAATCTAGAATGATATATAAAAATTTGCATTTTTTGATTCAGTAAATGGTTAAGAACCACTGTCTTACCTGAATGTCCAATAGGTATGGATCCATACTTATATGGCAATAAATATGGATCCGTACCTATTGGACATGCAGTGCAGCTTAAAGAACATGATACCGTCAAAGTGGTTCTGCAAATGCTTTACATCTGTTGTAGGCCTACACAATTTTATTGGAAAACTAATTCATCTACAGTAACTACCACGATTTGGTCAGTGAGTTGTTGGCAAGTTACCACATGTTGGGATGCAATGAGCATCAAGCCGCATTATTTGAAATCTCATTTAGACAAATTTCCAGATAACCTGGGTGGTGTCAGTGAAGAGCAAAGAGAGCGTTTTCGCCAGGACTTCAAAAGGATCGTTATCAAGGAGGGACGCGCACATGATTGCAGACTATAGCTGGAGCCTAAAACGAGACTGCCCCAGTAAACCACATGACAGAAAACCACTGAAACACAAATTTCTAAATTCTTATTTGTAAATCATGGTGCAACTACTCAAAATTTCTCTTTCTTTTGTATCTGAACACCACCCAGTTTTGGTTTGAAGATCTGTAGATGTAGATAGTTTGGGGTGCGAAGGATTTCTGCCCGAATTTTCTCAAACTTGCCTGAAAAGTTTTGTGGGAGTTTCTCCATGAAGATCAAAGATCATGAAGACCTTGTTTTGGTATGACCTCCAAAATAGGTCTTCATGTGTTTTTCTGGAAATGTTGGGTGCTATTTTGTGAAATCAAACAACGGTTGCTGCCTTTTTGCCCAGATGTTCAGCGATTTTGCTCGGATTTCTGACAAATCAAACGTTCTCGGGGTGCACTTGCCCCCCTATCTCTGAAGCGTGTGCAGCCCGGTTGTGTTCGAACACACTCAGTGTGGGCTTCAGCCCAGATACGTCGATGTCGATTTAGGCAGTTGTCATCGCGCCAGACGATTTGGTCAAAGAAGCCTCTCACTTCCATATACACTGGAAGTCACTTCGTTTACTTAGGTGCGAGCTTTCAGGGCAAGGCCCGCATTCAGATATTCACAATTTTAATCCCTAATACAACTGTCTCATCTTATGGCCTGCTTAACATGAACCTTACGGGAACTGAAGGCTTTTCTGCGAACAATTAGCACACTAAGCACGCATGAATACCAGCGTTGCTAACTTGCTGCAGTACGATACATCAAAAAAATGCAAATATATATATTTCTGAACACATAGACGTACGAGACGGGGTAGTGTGGGGGCGGTCACACCCACAGCGCTGCAAAAGTTGTGGCAACTAGGGAAGTGTTTGCGAATTTTCAGGGTAAGGAAAGCGCAACAAAACAATTCAGGGCAGTTTTTAGGGACAGAAACAAAACGGAAGACTTGAGAACGCGGACGTTCTCTTGCAATATTCCGGTTTGGAACATATGGATGACGTCTTATTCACTTTGTACTTAAGACGGTAGAGATGCATTTTGCACAGAATACCGGCGTCAAAATCGAGAGTAATTTCTCAGGGCAACGGCTTTCTGTAAAAAACTCTTACGCCCATGGCTATATATTATGACATTAACCAGTTTTCATAAAGTAAAGACTTGCACTTGGCTGATCTTTCAGCCGGAAGAAATTGCCGGGGTGAGGTAACAACGGAACGTTGGGTGGCGATAAGCTCTATAGCAGGGATTCCGAACCTGGGGTACATTTATTGTACAGTCACAACAAATTAACTTTGAGACATAAAAATTGAGTCTACCTTAAGTTCTATTAAAAATTCAGTGGATTTTTGTCATTTTACTCAGCCATTTTATCATACGAAACTTTTGGGGTACACGCTCGCCTTCCGAACTGCTGAAGGGGTACATGGTCAGAGAAAGGTTGGGAACCCCTGTTCTATACGAATTTCAACAATTGTTTTTTCCAGTTAATCAACTGTCCCGCGCAATTCCTTATTTCTACTTACAAAGCCTTGGTTCCACAATGAAATCGGACCGCATTACTAAAAGCGAGACTACTCTTTGCAAAGGCCTGTTCTAACGAGATTTCGCAATATCGAAAGTACTTGACTGTTTATATGCAAAATGCGCGTTCGACAGTTCTTCCAGGATGGCGCACAATACACATAATAGCAATCACAGGCGTGACTGTTTGAAACAGTGGCCTTAAGGCTGCTACAGTAGCTGAAACAATTAGTTTGTCTCTGCCGATCATAAAGTCTTGATGTTGTTGCACGAGTCTTTTGAAATTCCGGCCGATTGGACTTATAGCATGTTTATAAAGCGTAAACGTTTGGTCTCAAGTAACAGGCAAAGCGTTCGTAGCTGCCTTCGGAACATCAAACAAAATGCACGACTTTCCTGTGTGAAAAGCCGTTGAACAAAACAAAAGCGCAACGAAATGTTTTAGCAAAGCAGCAGTCAGTAAATTAAAAGAACAATAGCACGATTAGTCTGCTACGCAGCTGTTAGTCGCCAAACGCCCAGTAACCCTTGACGCCATTTGGGCGTAATAGAAGTTATGTCCCAAGTTCGGAATAGAAGCTCCATCCGTTGGACAATTACTTCGCGGAAGTGAGAACCAGACAGACTTCCATCTTCCGCAACCTGATAGGTCTTGCCAACAAAATCAACTATTCAGAGCAAGTGGCCTACCTACCCCGCCGTTATATTTACCGCTGAGTGCAAAGCCTAGGGCAGTGCAAGAGCATTTCAACAGCAAGTTAATGCTTTCAGATTGTCAAAGCGTTGAAGACTGGGGCAAGTGTTTTTGGAATGTGGACATTTCTTGACCGTTATTTGAGAAATTGCTGTTGTGCTGGTACAACGAGGGTTGGTGGGCAGCAGTGTACTTGTATGTTTGTTCCCACTTGAGGTCTTCTTCCAACTGATCGCGATATTTGCTTTTGAAAAATCCCATCTAAACAAAAAATAATTCGATTGATTTTTTCAAACCTTTCTGATGATGTTGAGCAGCGGCCCAGATAGAGTCACCGCTATCAGCATTCGAAAACAAGCTGATGAAATTGTCAGTGCACACGCCACATTTTGTTTTATCTAGGGACGCCTAAATGATTAAAAGCCCAGTCCAATGCAAGGCACAAGTGTTGTGTAAGGGGTGCCTAAAAGGGATCGTGGTCAGGAACAGATTAAAGTGGGTACTATTGTTGCTGCAGCATTAGGCCAATTCTTAAAATAAGTACAGATGAAAACAAACGATTAATTAAAAATACTATATCATTTGATTTTACGACTACGAATGAGTGTCAAATAAACATACACCAATGCCGAGAAATGGTACTTTTTTGCACTGCACCACAAGCGCCATATTTCGCCTCAATTCGACCATAATCGTGGTAATCATGCAGCAACTAAAATAAGGCGCTGGAAAAAATTAAACGCAAAACAGTTAGCTGTGCGGGGGGAATTCCCATGTGAGGTCTACCTCACGCACGCATGACTTCTCCGACACATTTTTCCAAGAACAATAAAACAATACGTGCACTAAGCATGAAAAAGGCACTCGTTTAACATACAAGAACAAGCTCGCCACAGGTAGCAAATCTAAAAAATCGTGGATTTGTTAGCCATTAAAGATCGGTAAACACGTTTTTTGCAACGCTGCCATCGGGTGTTCCATCACTGGACGAGCAAAATGGGGTTCTTGCCATCATGAACATAGTTACTTGCTTTGCCATAAGCGCAGGTGACACTTGCTTTGCGTCTCTAGCGTCTCACGACCAGACGGCAGACCCCGACTGGGGATTGCATTTTGCCCCAGCTCTGGCCGAGCCAGTCAAAAACATTTGGCCGGGGCCGAAACACAGGTTTTGTTCACTTTTATTATTTTTTCTTTTTTCGTATACACGAACAGGAATACATGTTGGTCAGAACTTTGGTTGTGTAAGGTATTCCAAAATAGCAGGGTTGTCCACCTCGTTGATGCGGCACGGAGGTTTGAATTTGGTGCAATCATGCAAGATGTGGTGTGCAGTCTGCACCTTGCCACATTCACACAAATCTAAGCCGCACAGGCCTATTAGCTTCATGTTGGCCGCAAATCGGCCAACACCAGTCCTCAGGCGGTTGAGCTGAACCCAGGCATTTCTTTTTTTGATTGGACATGAAGTTAAAGTGCAACCGGTGATTGGGCTGCCGTTGATCGAGCAGTTATGCTATTTTGGGATAATGGAATACATTATTGTCATCATTATTCCAATGACCCCTACAGGATTCCAGCTAAGGATTGCACAGACAGGTGTGACATACTCCACTGTGGCACTCCCTGCAGCTTAACTCGGCCTGAACACACAGGCCACGTCTTTTCTTGGAACTCTCTGGAGGTATGCGATTGCGAATCTTGGTTTACAAAGGAATAGGCAACTATATGACCCCACGTTTTGCCTGGAGTCACTTTGGAATTCTCTTGGAACGACTGGCACCTCTTGTAGAGGGGTTTGGCTGCTCATGTTATTCATTTCGACTAGTAAGTTTCCAACACTTCAAAAAATTTTCAACACCTGGGAAAAGCAAGGTCATACATTGTGTCGTGAAAAAAATCTGCAAGCATACTCCATTGTTTCTCCCACTAAGCATAGACTGTGTTATTTGGATTTTTACTTGATACGTTAAAGAATCGGAGAGGGTTTTGTGTCAGGCTCAGGAATCTTGGGCGGTCCACTACCCAGGGGCTTGTTTTTTGTTGATTTCATACACTTAGAAGCATGTTAGAAACCTGTGTTTCCATGACTTTTCCTGATTTTCAGAGACAAACTGAATGGTGACAGAGTTGTTTTACAAAAATGTCCCTGAAAGCCTATAAATAGAAAATTGAGGCACTCTTCTACCCAGGGTTACCTGATGTGTAGCACATGTTGTGCACCCTGCTACCTTCAATTTCAATGTGATTTTAAGTGCAAAACGTTTTGCGCCAAATACGACATCGGAAACTTTATATGTGAAGAAAAGACCTACACCATGACCTAGTATGAGGAAAAAAAGGATCTAAAACTCGCATGACGTTTTCTACGCACAAATAAAAATTCCCCTCTAAAAACCAGTTGTTTGGGGGTACAGTATGTACAATTTGTATGCTATGTGTGTTTCGCTGCGCGGATACGATTTTGTGGTAGAAGTCGTTAAACTCGACGCCAGGAAGTCAAAAATAGTTGTTCCGGAAATAACGGATGTCACATGTCCCAGGAAAACATAATCAAATTTTGGGTTGCATTACACCCTGCTTTTTCTGACTCGTATAAAGTTTGAAGAATTCCTGAGCAGGGTAAGACCTTATACTTATACGTCATTGGACATCAGTGGCTGCACTGTGCATCGAAGTTAATGTCTAGGAAGCAGAAAAAACAATGCAAATGTGGATACATGGCATTTTTGCACAAGAAATTTTCTGTTAGTCGAATGCAATTACGAAAAACCTACCAGTTTCAACAATTTGTGGTGAGCATTTGGCAAATAAATGAACCTCAGCTGACACCTGATTTGATTAATGACGTAGTTGAATCATGAATTCTACAATAGCCTAAAACAGGGGTTCCCAACCTTGGGTACATATACCCCTAGGGGTACATTTGCCTATCTGAAGGGTAGATTTAAGGTTAGAAATAGAAGGGAAAATATATTTAGGCATAATTCACTTTCGAATATTTATACATGTATCACTGACTGTTGTTTTCAGAAATCATTATACTTATTGTTAAATATATCTATGACTTTAGTCATGATAAAATATTTGGGAAAAAGTCGATCCAACGAGTATCAACCATGTTCCAGTTTGTTTAGGGGTACATGTTCATCTGCCGAAAATGCTGAAGTGGTACATGGTCAGAGAAAGGTTGAGAACCCCTCGCCTAAAGCTTAAAAACCATTTGAATGGAAGTGTTTGCTTAAAACGCTGTCCAATGGCATTTTCTGCTATTTGTTTGTTCGAAAATCAACGAGATAATAAAATCGTATGTGGTTCTATCCTAGCTGCGTAGCTCACAGTAGAAGTTGGAAATTCAGTTGCTTCAGCTGATAAAATCAAAGGAATCCAGGAGTTTGCACAACAGCTTACCACAGCGGAAAGTCTAATGAATGCCATGAGTAAACAATGAAAATACTGTTTTTTTCGTAGACCTCGGTAATTTCGTAGATCGTGTCTGCATCAGGTAACTGGCAGACAAGCACGATTGCTTTAGATTTACGAGGTCTTAAATAAGATAAAAATTTTAAAACGCGATTGTATCCACTATTTGCATGATGAAACGGACGACAGTGATACCGTACGCGCTGAGCACAGAGTGATACAGAAATGGCGTTAGCTCGAATGATGCTGACTGTAGTGGATTTAACAGCTAACAAGGCCGACGCAAATTTCATTTTTCAACCTGATTTCGCTTGTTTTTCTTCTGCTTATAATTCGATAATAATTATTGCGGCGTATTTATACAACAGCTTGTTAAACCCCTGGTGTTTTGAGACTTTGCGAAAGGTCACCGTTTCTTTTCAGTACATATGTGGGACTGCTGACGTAACTAGGATTAGTCGTATGACACTTGTTTTTTCTATAGATGTTTAGTTTTGGGATTTTGTAAAGCGCCTTGATTGGTTTCGCGGCTTGTGTTTTCCTTCACAAAATCGTTCAAGCACATGTTTTGTGCAAATTTTACGCAATAATCCCTAGTTCTTGAGCATGTTGTTTCCTTTGAAAAAACGAATTATGGACAAAGTTGCGTCAGCACAGGCCCTGACCAATCTTTGGCGTCATGGAGGCTCACTGCTCGTTTTGCAGAGTATTCCGAAAAAAATATTAAAAGTAATTCCCACCACGGCATATCTCATGTCCCTGACTACCTGCTTTTCACCTAATAACTATAAGCAAACAAAGCAAAACTTCCTGAAATGGTACGCTTTTTCAAATATAACCAAAATGGCTCCTTTTTGTCCTAAACTTTTAGTTAATTTTTAAATTCTAATTATAGTTAGACTTCATTTAACATATCCTGTATCCTGACATGCTACCTTTTCCTATTCTTGACATTTTTACATCCACGCGCATGTGCTTTACCCGTTACTGCAAGCTGAAAAGCCCAACTTTTAGGTACGGGCAGATTTGCCTCTCATGTGGCAGCAGACGACTGGCATGCAGACGAAGCCATGACGCAAGGCTGTATTCCCTAAACACGGATATGACGAGTCATATTTTGCGAAAAAGTTGAGAGTAACAGGCGAAAGGAAGCGAAGCGTAGTTGGTGACCGATTACTTGACAAATGACATGTGTGTTAAATCGCTGAAGAAAATCGTGAAAAATTGGATTTCTGACCTTTTTAAGAAGAAGAACTGCCAACAAAAGCACGAACAACCCAACTAAAGCAGCGGCCAGATAGATCCACCACTTGTCGTTAAGATTAGAGTCATCGTGATCGTGATCTTCATGAAAGTCTTCATTTAGAGCAGAGGTTGTCGCCTGAAATAAAGGCGGGAATGCTTTTCTACGCAATCAAATAATAAACCAATCTTTCAATGGTACATATGGTGACAGCTATGTGGCGCGAATGAGCCAGACGAAATGCAAACTCAGGGCTCACAAAACCCAGGCGCGTTCTTAGTACGACAGGTTTTCCCAAGTGTTTCTTGAATATTAGGAAAGTTGAAATGGCTTAAAAAGGGTAAAAAAGATGGCCTTCGCGTTTGTAATCGAAATAGAAAGTGAGAAAAATGCATTTCTGACGGTATTCTTAAACCTTTCAATACATGCTGCGCCTTCATAAACTCAACGAGCTATGAAACTATGTTGATTGTTCTGCGTAAAATACACGTAATGTCTTGCTCACAGAAATCCACCACGTACTGTAGATGTTTTTTTAAACAGACTCGATCGACGTTGAGTACAGGCATTTCGCTGGAAACAGAATTTTTGCATCATAGTAAACAGCAAAACACAACATATGCCCAAATCGCTGGATGTTCCCCCCCCCCAAAA
>JGI24021J15306_10010550_pt1 | contig 11466 bp, 6 predicted proteins | sample Ectturendosymbi1_FD_15306 | JGI IMG/M metagenome (IMG submission 15306)
GAAAAGGCTAAACGGAAAAAGCGTCGGGAGTTGACAACCGAACAGAAACAAGAAATCAAGGAAGCGTTCGAACTGTTTGATACAGATAAAGATCAACGAATAGATTACCACGAGTTAAAAGTAAGGCAGTTGAGTTTGAAGAAAAAAGCCATGCTTGTTCAGAGGCTTGGTCTACCGTACTGTAGGATGGTAGGTTGTTGCAATTTTGCTTGTGAACATGCTATTAATACAGACTAGAACAGCCGTCTGTTGCAGCTAAGCCCGATTATTATGAAAACAAGTTAAGTGTTGAAAGACATTCCAAGTAGATGCATTTAAACTCTTTGTGTTTTCTCTGCATAGATTTAGGACCAAAAGCGTTGCTGTAGGCTAAACAGATGCACCATTCCACGCACTTACACTGTTACAGTTACACTTAAGTACTGAAGTTACAGCACTGTTCTTCAAATTTTTTGAAAAAATTAGGTGATTGGATTGTTTCAGTGTTTGCACGTTTTGCTATTAGTACCAAGTAGCAGACTATTTGACCTAAACCAGGGATGTGGAAGCAGCTATTTCGTTAACCACTTCCACTTCCACACCTATCGCTTCCGCTTCCACCGCTTCTGCTTCCGCTAACAAAAAATGAGAAAATGATCGTTAACTGATAAAATCGGTAAGCTGCACGATGACTTGGCTTTCTATGAAGAACGCCATGGATGCTAGTTATGCTTTTTCTTGTTCTCTCGCGTTACTGATATCGCACGTTCATTCAGACTTATAGTGCAACTTCACCGTTTAATCCACATCAGGAAATGGACAAAACTTTCAACTTACTCTTCAAGTCAAATAACCTATGTGGAAGCGGAAGCAGTAAAATTTTCACGCTTCCGCTTCTACAGAAAAAGGACCGCTTCCACATCCTTGACCTAAGCTGAACAGTTCTGTTATTTCTGGCCTATTGGTTCCAAGTTGTATGAAAATAGTTGATGTTACCCAAAGCTGCTGTTGCTTTGAGGCACTGAAAACAAGAAGACAAAAGAAACTTGTGAGAAGCAACAGATGCACAATGAACAGAATTAGATAAAACGAGTACGGGAAAATGGTAATATAATAGTACAGAAGCACAAATGTTGAATCAAATACATACATAACAAACATTAATGTAAAACAGATGATGGTGGGCAAGTAATGGATAAAGAATTGCGTATGTACATATGAGCAGATGAAGCATGCACATGATAGAAGTAAGCAACAATATAATGGTTATGAGGCAGAGAGCAAAGCAATAAACACAACATTTCATAACAAAATCATGTAGCAAGGGCAGGGAACAATGTTAAACACACAAATTGTGAAAAAGTAATAGAATTACTCATGGACCATAGTGGAGTACCATCATTGCATGCATGTCCCATCAGGCACATATCATCACCAAATGATGTTGAAGAAACAAAGGTATAAGCCGATCACAAAAAGTTTAGCACTAAACAGTAATTCAATTAGTGTAGGGTACATGAAACACAAAATAAATCCAGTTGATGAGCAGAGTATTTAGTTCTAGAAAAGATACTGTTTTATTCATTCATAATGTCTTGTGATGAAAATCATGGCCAAACAAAACGATATAAATGACCTTTTGCAGATTTTTCGATAACTCTTTTATCATCATCAGTGCATTGCAAATTGAATTGCAGTGATCCTGCTGCAAGTTCTTATGGTCAGTCAGGAAAAAAGTGCTGTGAAAAATGAAAAACGCGAAACGCTGTTTCAATAGCAACGTAGTGGCCAAAGCATACATAGTCACATGACTTATCTGGGAAGTGCCAATGGCGATGGTGCATGATGTCATGGGTGAGGCATGAAGATGAAGCTCTGTTACAAGTTGTCTTGACTTATGAGGTATATTCACCTATCGCATAAGTATGATTGGCATCATGTCACTGACATTATAATTCAGCTTTACAGAATTATGGGCCTGGAAACTAAACTGAAGTGAATGTCTGTGAGATCCTGGAGGTGAACATTGCTCCATTTGCCTCGAAAGCCTTATATTGGGTGCTCTGGTCTTTGTTCTAATGTAAGTCACACAGGCACATGGCACCCTGTGTTTTTCAACTATTTTTTCAGCCAGTCTTTTGTTGACTCTGGTGCCATCCCACTACTACTGTGAAGACAAGGGGAATGAAGATTTATCAGTGTCAATCACTCTTTGGTTGTACTTATCCTTCTCTTTTTCATGTTGGTAAATCTGTGAAAGGGTCTAACCAGAATAAGATTGCGAGGTTGGATGTTTGATCCGTATGTCAAAGAACATTTTCTCACAGCTATTCCACAGTCCTCTCGCACTAAGTATCCAACCTTACATTGTCAGCAGTATTGACTTTTCCTTCAAAATCATTTTCATTGATTGGCAGAAATGTGGTTTCTGGTTCTATTTGAACATATCTAAAGACCTCTCATTATATCTGTGCCTCAGTCTCTCACTGGGTTGTGCGTCATTGAAGTGTGACTCCCCATTTTACGAGTCTGTGATCCACAGAGTTTATCTCTCCACAAGCACAGTGGGTATGTATACCTTTTCCTTCCGTCCAAACCTCATGCAGATGGCATCCATGATTCTTGTTTGTTTAGTGTATATCCAATCAGTTTAATTGGCAAGGCTGAGAGCCAAGAAGATGTCCCTTTTTCCAATGCTCCTTTTTTGAGTTATTGTGACTCAGGTGTAAGTTCCTCAAAACAGCTACTTCGGCATTTTGTGTTCTTCTCTTGTCGTATTCTGCTTTTCATGTTTATGGTATATTGCTGGTCTAAGGTTTTTTTTAAGATCAAGTTTTTGGTTGTATATTTGGTCTGTTAGTTTAGCAGTGATCAGAATGAAGTTATTATATTCTGTCTTGGCAGTTTCCTGAGGATTTATCAAACCACCATGCCTGAGAGGAAGAGCTAGTATTTGTCTTTCAGCATCACTTATCTCTTGTTCTACTAGAGCAGGAATTAATTGATCTCTGATCGTGTTTTCCAGTGATTCAAATAAATCACTTGTGTCCGGTGCTTTTCTTTGGAAATGGGACCATCTGGAGCATAATCCTTCATGGTGAATGCTGAGTATGCTGCTTGAGGATCATCTTGTGGGTAATTGGAGAGTAGCTGAAGGTCTTTTACTGCTCCAAGGTGGCGTTCACCTTGATCTGTGATTTTGATGCTAGTGCTTTTAAAAAGTTTTCTTGCAGATTTCTTTAAACTACTGTTTTTTTGTTATGAGGATGGTCTTTGCAGGTTTTAGGCAGTACCCAAAGTCTAGTCCCTAGGCCTGTATGTAGTCCCACCACTATCTGACACCTTCCAGAGGTCCAACTGCAGAGCTGTCATCCACAAGTCATACCTGTTTCTCACATCATCATACACAGTTTCATTGCTTAACTTAGTGCTTGTATCAGTGGTCATGTGGAGATAGCATACATTGCCATTGGTGCATTGTCACCTTGTGTCACACCCTTCTGTGACAGTATGTGGGCCTGTTTTCCAAACACAACATGTTAGGAGTGTTGTAGGTGTTGTGTAAGTAAGTGTATATGGGTGGACATAATCTTCTGATGTTTTCTAGACTGATTTTTCTGTTAAGTTTGTTGAATACATTGTTTGCATCAACTAACATTGAGCATTGGAAACTTTTCCTTACAAAAGGTATTGCTGCTTCTATGCCTGATTCCAGTCTGGCACATGCATGTAGTGTGTCCTGCAGCATGAAAGATGTCTTCCTGTAACAATCTTGTGATTGTTTTTTCCAATGATTCATCATCATAGGCATTCACTACACCTACTGGCCTAATGCCGTTGTCTTTTTTGTGGGACAAGTCTATATGCGAGGAGAGTAGATATGTGGTGGTGTGGAATAGTGGCTGTTGCCAAATGTTTGGCAAGGGTGGCTATTTCGTAAGCTAGTTTTTGTGAATGGGTGCCATATGATGTTGAACAAATCGTTTCTTTCCAAGTTTCCATGTCAATCTGTGCTGGTCCTCCAGGCCCTGATGAGCTTTTTGCACAAGATGCAATTTCATCTTGAGTTTTGTTTTCAAAGATGACATTCTCTGCTTTTGTTACGTGGGAAGAAGTTATGGCAGATTGTTTTATTTCCCCTGCTTTTGATAGCTTTTCATTCAGCTTATTTATGGTGTCTCCAGTGATGTCATGTTTTGCATCAATGTCATTGGCAGTATCCACAAATCTAAGGACTGTTTTAACTTTTTTTGTTTTGGCTGATTTGTTCAGTCTTGTTTGGATAGCTTCACACTCTGGATCAGTTCTTGCAACTTTCCGTGTTTCACCATTCCATTCTCCTTTCAAGTATTTGACACGTTCTCTGTTTTTTTTATTTGAGTGATGGCTTCTGGGGTATTAGTGGAAGAAATAATTGTAGCATGTGGATTGCTACTGGTTCCCATTTTTTACTGCAGTTGAAGAGCCCTATAAGATGAGACACTTTGGCAATTATTGTTTTTTCAGCTTTTCATCTGGGGATTTACATAATTTTTTTCCATCTTACAATTTCTCTACATGCCCAATTTAAACCGTTGATTTTCTTAAACCGTTGATGTCCTTCATCTTGCCCCATGCTATAAGCATTTCTTTTTGAGTCAATCCCTTATCTTGATCCTGGCAACTATGGCAGAACCATTTCAATCTGTTATCTCTAGAATTGTCTTCACAGCATATGTCATATTGATCCCGTGGCATTTCAATACAAGTGCGATGTTACCATTTTGTGCCCGCTCCATCACACTCTAAGGCCTCATGATCATAGGTGCAAATTTCCGTAACAAACTCCACATTCACTCATCCCAGATGCCTCAGCAGCCTTTCAGAATTTCAGACAACAAGCTTTATTTAGTCTACACCAGTGGTTCTTAAACGTTACAAATACGCTGAACCCTTGTGTAGTTTTCCAAGCTTTTGTCGAACCCCATTTTTGCCCAATACAACAGAAAGTAAAAATGGGTTGCTGAAATCAGATGACCTTCATCAAACGCCTGAAATGCTTCTGTCGAACCCTAGGTGTTCGATCGAACCCAGTTTAAGAACTACTGGTCTACACTATACATTTGAGCCTATTCCATCCCTGAAACTTATACAAATAGAATGAAGGCACTCTACAGTGAATATCTTGTTTAATGCATGGAAACTTTTCAGTTGCTAATCAAAATGTCTTGGGATTATTTGAAAATGTCATGGGATTATTTCGTTCATGTTTGCAATGGACCTCTTCATTTGTATTTTTGACTCTAGAGTATATTGCTTGCTTTACCAATCTTTTGTTTGCATCTGATGTTTTGCGCAATGTCTCCCATTTTCTGTATTTTACTATGTTTTTTAAATGTTGTTTATGCTTTCTACCATGCGTCACTGGCCTGAACTGAAACGTAGTGTTTGTTTCTTATTGTTGTTGGGGTTGATCATCTCAGTCATATGTTTCTTGTTAAATGATGTAACATTTCAGAGCAATTCAATGTTACATTGACTTTGTTATTTCCTGAAAAGAATGTTTTTAATTGTGTTCTGTAACTTTTGAATTTTGGTGAAACTTGCATAGATGTACCAACATGATTACGTATCTGGATACATTTTGCACGTATTCTGATACTTAATACACTAAAAGTATAGTTAATGGAAAATGTTTGAGCACTGCCCCATTGAAAAAAGAAAAGGTCTCATTTTTTTGCATTTAGGAAAAATAAAATTCTTCAAACACTTGAATAAGCTTTTCATGATTATAGCTGTTTGTAGCTTGGTTTGTTAAAAGAACATTCGTGGTGAGTGTGACACGTTTGAAAGCACAATATGCATATTTTGTAAAAATAACATACTTTTTTTGCCAAAGTGGTTTGAGTTGGCATATAATGCACTTTAACTAGTTGAAAAATAAAGTACTGTAGTTCTCTGCTTCTTCGTAAGAGTCAAGCCTAATGTTTCAGGCCATTTCTTGTGAATGCAGAAACTTGTCTTATTAAATTGTAAGAAACATAAATGATTTGCAAATAAGTCTTCTTTTCTGGCATTTGTTTATCATTATAAGATTTATTTGGCAGTCAGGCTATTTTAACGACATGCTCTGTTAATTTTGTTTCCAATCGTATGTACTTTTGAGTTGATGTATTTTAGCAAAAATATGCACTGCACTAGTCCGATTTACTGTACAACTAGAACCAAACACCTTTTTTGATATTTTACTGGGATGAGAGACCTGTGTTTTAGTTGAGCTTTGTTGTTCTGTTAAAGTTAATTTGCATGTTTATGTTCGTTTTTGAAAAACACGTTTTCAGTATGATTCAGTGAACTAAATCATCAATGCAGATGTGGTGTGCAGTTATTCACTGTCACTGTGGAAGCTAAACGTGAGCCGAAGGTCAACATCAACAACGAAACCCTGCCTTTCTGCTCTGAGCCCAAGAACCTCGGAGTAACGTTGGACAGGTCGCTCACTTTTCGCCGTCACCTTGAGTCATTTCGCAGGAAGCTGACATCACGCGTCGCGCTCCTGAGGCAGCTTGCTGGCTCCGGTTGGAGTGCTGGAGCAACAACTCTGCTAACAGCCACCCTAGCCCTGGTGTATTGAACCGCAGAGTACTGCGATCCTGTCTGGCGCCGCAGTGCTCATACCCGCCTTATCGACTCCGCCATCAACGACGCCTTGCGAATTGTGACTGGATGCCTGCGTCCTGAACCAGCGGATAACCTTCCAATCCTCGCAAGCATCCAACCTGCGGAGCCTCGTCGCAATGGAGCCACACTCTCTAGCACGCCGTGCCATGGAGCCTGGACATCTCCTCCACTCAGCGCTCACCCGTCCATCGAGTGCAGATGCATGGCGCCTCAAATCGAGACACCCATCTGTACCCGTCACACAATATCTCATCTGTTCATCTGACAACAACAACATAAGTGCGGCGCAGTGGGCGGATCATCAATGGAATGCGGAGTGGGCGGACATCTCCACAAGACTCCGCATTTTCATCCCCGACACCGGCACACCCAACCCCCCGGAATGACCCTCCCAAGAAGAGCCTGGGTTCGGTTTAACCGCCTCCGCACCGATGTCGGACGTTTCCGCTCCTGCTTGTACAAATGGGGTATGTCCTCCCCTGCGGCCTGTGAGTGTGGCGCAGAAGAACAAACCGTCGACCATGTTGTCCTCCAATGTCCAATCCATCGACTTCCTCATGGTCTGCACATGACCTGACGGTTCTGGACGATGAAGCGATCGAATGGCTGCTCAACACTTGCACCGAGATCTAATGTGGCCAAGCAGTGGATTGAAGAGCTGGCTGAAAAGAAGAACTGTGTTTTGAGTTTATTTGTAATGAGATGATTTTTTCTATCAGGGCTGGATAAAGTGTGGAAGAAGCTTCCCGGAAAATCGCACATGCTCGCGGGAAATTAGTCAGCTGCAAGTCAAGTAAAATCAAATAAGACTCAAATAACATGCAAGCAAATCACAAAGCGGGCTGTACGAATTTCTTCGCTGCGTCAAGTTGGCCCAGTATCTGGCCTCGTAACGCAAGAGTTACGCGCACGTAATAATAGTGGCCTCATGTAGTCGCTGGTCGCGTGCTATAATGGCGACATTGCGTGATCGTTATAAGCAGTCCATATAGAGCAGGGGTCCCAAACACCCGGTCAGCATGAGCATTTTGTGAGAGCATTTTGTGCCGCCCGCGATACTTCTTGAGAATTTTCAAATATTAACATTTGTGTTACTTAGTTTATTCACCGGTGTTTAAATGTGCTCTTCTAACAAAGTAACAAGCGCCTTTTAAACGAACGTAGATACGGCTAGAAATGATTTGCTTATAACTCAAGATATCTTTCGCAGGAAATAAGATGTAAAAAGCTGTTTCTAGTGAGATTGAGATACCGCAGTTGTTCCCTAAGCGTCATAATGCAGCCCTCGGGTTACTTCATTAGTCCTCATTTGGCCCTCGGAGCAATTTGAGATTGAGACCCCTGATATAGATTACTTAGCTAAGTAATCTAAAACTCTAATTTTGGTTAAAAAAACTTCCTTTCAAATTAAAGAGTGCCCACACAAAACAAATTGTATTTCACGCGAGCATTTACGATTTGCCGGTAAGGTGCTTCCCGATTTCCACAAGCAAGGATTGGGTGCGAGAATTTGCCACTCGCGTCGAGAATTAGCTGCTTCCACTGCTTTTGCACTCCTTCAGTAGCGCGTTTTTGTGTACCGAGCAGCAGCGTGGTACACTGCGGCGATGCAACTGTCTGCACGTTGAATGTGAATCGATCCAAGTTGATCAATGTGAACGCAGTGGTAGACTCTTTGATGCGACATTTTCAAGAAACGAATTCTTTTTGTGACGTCATAAAGAGACGATAGTCTTCAACTTGCGGCCCACGGGAAACCGCGATAAGCTTCCCGGGAAATTTACATTTTTTCAAGCCCTGTTTTTCTGTTATCATAATGAAATACTGACCAGCTTGCCCCACCAGAAAGAATGTTTAAAAATGTTACTCATTGTCATTTGGTAAGCACATCCTACAGTTAGGTGAAGAGAACTTCACATTAGCGAACTCCTCACATTGTGCAAAATGTAATAATGAAGCTTCAAGTAGTTGAAATTTTACATGTTATCGTGCTTACCCTCTGCTGCATCCTCTTAAACCACAGGTGTCCAAACTTTTTTCAAAGAGGGCCAAATTTTATCATATGAAGTTGTTTGTAGGCCAGTAGTCCCTTTACTGCCTTTTTAAACTGTACAGTGCAGGCTAGCATAGTTCATGCATTTTGCTTAAGATCTGAAGGAGAACGACTTTATGGTGGCTTCTGTGCTGATATTCACTCTCAGCATGTTAAGACACAATGGGAAATGTCTTGAGTAGTGAGAAACAGCTGTCACTGAGCCTGCACAACCCAGCATAATGCAGGCTTTGGAAGACTGTGTACAACACAATCTAAAACCAAAGCCATGGGGTATGTCAAACGTGCCTATGGGTTAAATGCAGCCAACAAGCTACACTTTGGACATTCCTGCCTCAAAAACAAATCTCTGCCTTGGTGTTGTCAGTGTGGTCTTTGCATTGCTCATATGTACTTCGTGGGTTGGCAACGCACGTCTTTGTTGCGGTAGAATGTTCCCCATATCTTTTCAGGGCACTCCTTCACAGGTTTTAATATCCATTATCTGCTTTCCTGTTGTACCCCGTCCGTATTATATCATTGAAGATTATGAAGGTACCTTGCAGAAAAACTTTCCTTGTTTTTTGTAAAAGCGACAATCAATCAATCTGGCAACAACTGGATTTTCCAAAAACGTTGCTGACAAACCTGCAGTTGCGGAAACCCTTGGTCAACCAATGAATATAAAACGTTTGGAGACCAACGCTTCTGCTTTCTCGTACCTTCTTTTTATTCCGAGTTGAAGGGTATTTTTCCAGGCTTTTGCATCATGCCTGTTTTTGGAGTCATACACTTGGGTAGTTTCTCGCACAGAACGTTGAGAACTTTGTGCATGCGCTTGTTAAAAACTGTTGGTCAAAAAGGATCGGAAGTGTTTGCCTTTTATTTGCACAGATTGTTGTAGATCTTCTGCATTAAAATTTCCGTCCACCAACAACCGCGGCTATCAGTACTCAACGAATTTCGCATTTTTGCTGCAGGTTGCCATGCGAGCGCTTGGATTCGAAGTAAAAAAAGCAGATGTTTTGAAAGTGCTCCGCGACTACGACAGGGAAGGAACAGGCAGCATCAGCTTCGAAGACTACAACGACGTCAGTAAGTATCGTGCCAGAGTCACGCACGAGTGTGGAAAATGAATGAGTTTTTTATGCAGTCTTTTAAGGTTTAAAGTTTTCACTCAGTGACCGAATGGATGCTGGAACGGGACCCGCAAGAAGAGCTGGCGAAAGCATTCAAACTCTTCGACGACGACGACACTGGAAAAATATCGGTGACTTTTTTTCTTAACAAAGGGATTAAATTATCGGTGACAATAAAAATATCAGAAAAATATAAAAAATATCGGTGACTTGTCCTTGCGACAGCAAAGAATATCAGAAAAATAATTAAAAACAACTGGCTTTTTTTTAACCTGCTTGGTCTGAATTGTTCAACAAATGCGCGCGTCAGTTCGAGTTCTCCATGAGCTGCAAGCCGTTTCATGCTATTTTCATTTCCGCAGTTGAGAAACCTGCGCCGGGTGGCGAGGGAACTCGGCGAGAACATGTCCGAGGAGGAGCTGCGCGCCATGATAGACGAGTTCGACACAGATGGAGACGGCGAAAGTATGTGACGCTTCTTTGCTGTTCAGGCTTAACTTGTTCTCCTAGGCTGAGGGGAAATTTTTGTTGTTGCGCGCAGGGCATGGCTTGTTTACTGCTCTCCTCAAGAAATGTTAGATACAGGTCAAAAAGGTCTCCAGAATAGAAACGCTTTTGTGCCAGCTGTCCGTTCGTCTTGTTACGTTTTATGATGAATTATGAAAATTCATGGTTTGAATCATAGTTATGCGTCCGGTAGAGGCGCTGTCCTGGGTTTGATTGTCACGGGTGGAGAAATTTCCTGAAGTTTTAAAATAAACAACGATTTGGAAGGAAAAGCAGGAACACGGAAAGTAGTATTTGCACAAGTTGTATGCGTTTTGCTGCCTGGCACCCGTTCCATATCCACAAACAACAGGTGCCGTTTATTCGTTTCCATGTTTTGTTTGGCTTTATACGTGGTTGAACTTTCACTACTAAGCTTTCAGCGTACGTTAGAATTCAGTTGCGTTGACGCTGCTTATTACTGTGTGAAGTAAAATAATAATCACCAAATTGCGACCGGTAGACGCGATGGGGGGGAAAACGAAAGCCCCAGGTCGTTCAACCAACTACCCCCCCGGATAGTTTGTTTATCTTCATTTATGTCAGTTTCGGACGGTGTGACGAGGATGGATGTGAGAGTGTTGAATCACGCTTGGGAGTTGGTTTGATGACCAGCACAGTTGTGGGGGGTTGTTGTGTTGTGAAGGGGTTCGTATTGTTGTTGGAATGCTCGTGCATTTTATCTCTCACATGCAGTACAATGTCTCGGGTCGTTTAACTACTTTGCAAATGTTGTAATTTTCATAAAAGAACACGTATTAAAAAAATCAAAGTTATGTATTTCATTGACATTAAAAAAAAGAATTTTGCTGTGATGGTCTTCACTCTGTTTTGCTAGAACAAAGGTCTATTAGCACTTACCTAAACATTTTCCCACTGGCTTGTATATCTACAAGTAAGTTCATTAAGTTTTAGCTTTGTTAATTGCATGGTTCTGCTTCAAAGCTACCTTGAAATATTGCTTTGTGACAATGTCCGCTCGAAGCACTTTGAACCCCATCAATCCCGCTCATCATCAAACNCCTCAATCCCGCTCATCATCAAACTCCTCAATNCCGCTCATCATCAAACTCCTCAATCCCGCTCATCTGCGCTGCCCCAACAGTGCAC
>JGI24021J15306_10010552_pt1 | contig 11466 bp, 5 predicted proteins | sample Ectturendosymbi1_FD_15306 | JGI IMG/M metagenome (IMG submission 15306)
ATCATGGCATTATTATTGCATCATACGCATTTCATTTAGCTTCATAAGTGGATTATTGCATCATAAGTGGATTATAGCTTCATTTAAAATGGCAGCTAAGCTACAATACTAGCCATAACTACTTAGCCAAGTAGCTGCTAAAAAGATCTAGTCTTTTTAGCCTAGTTGTTAAGATAATATTAGACTAGGTTAAGATTTGTTGATTACGGAGGTATTTTGGAGCTGAATGGTTTAGTAAATAGGTCAGTGGAGCACCAGGGTTGATAGTAAGGCTTGATAGTATGAAAGTTTAGCTTTTCATAGTACTAGAGTAGTACTAGAGCCTAAACTTCAAATTTATCTAGAACTGTCCTAATTCACTGAAAAGTAGCACATTACCATTACAGGTATTATTGTTAAAAATTAGCATAAGTATTCCTACAAGAATGAATTTTTAGACTTGGGATTCACTTGTATCAATGATCATGGTGCTGCAAAGCCACAATGTGTGCTGTGTTATAAAGCATTGTCAAACGAATCTCTGAAGAAGAACAAACTGAAGAGACATTTGGAAACAAAGCACCCGCAACATGCGGAAAACAATCGTATTTATTGTCAGCATCGAGAAGCGGAACTGAAACGAAGCCGATTTTGCTCAGCAACGAATCCAGCGCTTTTAGCCTCCAAGCAAGTCACGCTGGCATCGTATGTAGTCTCGCTACGCATAGCTAAAATGATGAAACCGCACACGATTGGAGAACAGCTTGTTAAGCCTGCAGCCATTGACATGGCCAGACTCATATGTGGCAACGACGTGGCCTCGAAACTGCAGTCCGTCTCACTATCGAACGACACAGTCAAAAGTCGCATCGCAGACCTTTCACTGAATATAAAAAACCAAGTGGTTGCCCGAATGAAGAAGGCGGGAAAGTGGAGCTATCAACTGGATGAGGCAACCGACACTGGAAAGCACGTGCAGCTAATGGTTTATGTGAGGTACGAGGGTGATATGGACCTTGAAGAAGAATTTCTGTTTTGCACACCACTAGCAATAACAGCAACGGGCGCCGACATCTTCAACGTTGTGGACAAGTTCCAACAAAAAGAAGGCACTGACTGGGAAAACTGTGTCAGCTTATGCACTGACGGCGCTCCCACGATGCTTTGTGCTCGACAGGGATTTACTGTACGAGTCAAGCAAGTCAATCCTTATGTCCAAGTCGTCCACTGTCTTCTGCACCGTGAAAACCTTGCTACGAAACATTTGTCTCCGGATCTTTCGGCAGTGATGCAGGAGGTTGTTGATGTAGTCAACTTCATCAAATCCAGTGCTGTTAACTCTCGTCTGTTCGAGCAGATGTGTGTCAACCTTGGGTCTCAATTCCAACATCTCCTATTCTACTCCAATGTGAGATGGCTTTCTCGCGGTAAGGTCTTGCGCCGTCTGGTAGATCTACGAACGGAACTGAAGGTCTTTCTCAATGAAAAAGTACATCGTCATGCCATTCGGTTCAAAGATAAAGAGTGGATGCTAAAAGTATGTTACTTAAACGACATCTTCACCGCGTTGAACGATCTTAACACATCAATGCAAGACAGAAATCAAAACATTATCAGTCTCTCCGAGAAGCTGTCTGCTTTCAAAGAAAAGCTGCAACTCTGGAAGAAGAAACTGGAGCGTGGACGAACAGCAGCGTTTCCATCCATGAACGAGTATCTGGAGGAATGAAATCAGATTGCTATTAGCAGATTGGATATCATCAAACCCATTCTAATGGAGCATTTGGAAAACCTGATCACGGAGTTCGATCGCTACATCCCAGACAGAAATGAGGCATCTCAGTGGTGGGTCACAAATCCGTTTTTGGCAAAGGTTGACAATTTATCAGAGGATGTTGCAGAACTACAGGAAGAGCTTATCGACCTGCATCATGACCAGTTCCATCGACAACTTTTTTCCACAGCGTCACTTGGAGAGTTCTGGACTTTGGTTAAAAAGGAAAAGCCAATAATCGGTAACGAAGCAACGACTTTTCTGCTCCCATTTGCGACCACTTATCTGTGCGAGCAAGGATTTTCCGCACTGACGGTTGTTAAAACCAAGGCTCGCAATCGCCTCGATCCTGGTGACGATTTGCGCATTGCGCTCAGTAAGACAGAGCCATGCATTGAAGATATTATGAAAGAGAAATTTCAGTTTCATCAATCACACTGAATCAATGATCTGTTTCTAATAAATTGTTGTTTCATAGTACTGTGCACTATAACTGGTTGTCTGTGTCTTACCTGAAAAATTAGCAGAGTGCTAACATAAAAAATATATTTTTTTTATGTTTGAGGTTTGGGTCGTGAGATGATCATGAAACTCAGATTTGGGTCACGCTCAAAAAAGTTTAAGAATCACTGCTTTAACACTTTGGCTGCTGGTGTACTAATATATTGTACTTGGAAATCGGGGAAAAACCAGGGATAGTTCGGTTGTCTTACCAACTGCATAGCTCCTTAGCCGATTGCGCTACAGAGCTGTTCAAACCCTCAAAAGACTTGGTAAGTCTTCGAATCTGCAATGAAAAAAATTTTTTTGGGTTTTGGGTTGTTTTTTTGTGAGTGATGTCATAAGTGAAGTAGTTTTTTGGCCATTTTAGCTCATGTTACCTGGCTTAGGGCCCAACCACTATATGGAAGTATTTCGCTCAAATTTTCAATGGAAACTAGAATCTGAGCCTTTTGATACCTTGATTGACTCTCTAGTGTATTGGATCAATCAGAAATTTTGTTTTTTAGTCATAAGCTTTGAACTCAAAACAACAGCAAGTCATACAAGGTATCAAAAGACTTGGATTTTAGCCTAGTTTCCAATAAAAACTTCAGCGAAATACTACATCTAGCGGTTTGGGCCTGGGACCAGATGAAGTGGACCAAAAAGGCCAAAAAAAACTCCACTTATGACGTCACTCATAAAAAAATAAAAGTCAAAACCAAAAATTTTTTTTCATTACAGATGCAAAGACTTGCTGAATCTTTTGAGGGTTTGAACAGCTCTCTAGCACAATCGGCTAAGGAGCTATGCGGTTGGTTGGTAAGTCGATGTTGTACGGTTATTCATCGCAGTAAAGTGATAGTTTTAATACGTAGCACATTGTTTTTTACTTATGACATCTGAGTGTAGGCACAGATGTCTCCACAGGAAGTAGGCCCACTTATACGCAACACATGAACTTGTCTGTTTGTGCAATTTTTTATTTTGAGTTAGACTACTGTCAGTCCCAGAAATCGCTTTGGGATGCAGCAGGCACAATGGATGAAACCATCCCAGTAGAGTTCATTTGGCCTTTAGACAAACACAGCTGGTTGAAATGGTCACATGACAAATAACTGTAAGTATGAAATAAAGGTAAAAGCGCTTGGATCAACGTTGTTTTTACTTTGTGTGTTTCTAGCTGTGATTTCAAATTATTCTTTTCGCATAACTGCATTATTTTTTCAGTACCATCACCAAGCCTAGATGCTTTTATTGAAATTTTATTGCCAATTACCCACTTTACACTGCACTGTTATGGGATTCGCAATGGATTGGGAATCTCACAAATCACTCAAGCACGATCATGAGTGTCTCACCGAGCTGCTTGAGTGCACATTTTTTCAACCATATGCGATTCAGCGAATCTAACTAGTAGAGGTAGATTGGGAATCTGATAAGGGATTCTATTGAAAATGATGTTGGGTGGTTTGCATTAAGTCTTGGACAACCTTTTTTGTACTTGTTTGATGCTAAAACCACTACCGTGGAACAGATTAGCCTATTCAAGCTAATCTTTAGCAAAAATGACAGATTAATTTATTTAATAGTTTTGCCTGTAGGCTAACTACACCTAGTTAGGGAAACAATCAGCAAAATTGAATCGGTGGAGCAAACTGAAAGATTATTCAGTAGGTTACAAGACATCAGATATTGGACTGAAGGACTATTACCCCAATACTGATTAATAGGTTTTCATTGGCAAAGTAGAATTATTCAACCTCTGTGCAAAATATGTAATATTGGAAGTGGATGACTTCACTACAGGCTACACTTTGAACTTTGTATCCTAGTTATGTGGCTATGATTTCCTCAGTTCACAATGGAGCACATGGAGTAGCATAAAACGTGTCATAAAAGTTTGTGAAATAGGTTGTAATTATAATTTGGTGAAATAAGTACCCAGTGTTCACAGATCACGACTTACAAAGTGCTGTGAATGCTCATATTTGACACTCTGTTGTATTTTACTGCAGAGAATAGAGTGGTTAATGATCTTGACTGAAATCAACAAAGTGGCTTTGCAGTGTAAAAACAAACTCCCATTTCCTGCCCTGTAGAGAAGCTGTTCAAATTCTATTTATGTCACTCGAACAGTGCAATTACGATGCGACGCAGTTTTTATGACCTCATCGCCCAGCAGTTCTCTGATTTTCTCTGTTGGCTGTTATTTTTCAGACTACACTGAATAAAATCATGTCTCAGCGATTCTAACTACGCCTACGAAAAGCACCTTTCTGTTGTGGAATCAGCTTTCACCTTTTTATTTTCACCTATTCCCCAGCTTTCGCAATGCCATAGGCCAAGCGCACAAAGCAATTCTTCAAATTCCTTGCAGTGTAAAAATGCCCCAATATCGAGTTTGCATGTGCATTCATGAAGGTAAGCCAAGGGCAACGAATCGCTCACGCGTCAATCCGATAATAGTGCAGTGTAAAGTGGGTAACTGTTACAAACACAACGGGAGTCATGTTCCACAGAACATGGGTGTAGAACATGAGCTTGCTTACTTTGTATATTTGTGGCAGCAAACACTTCACTGATTAAATTTGTAAACTCTCCTGGCTCTTTTCATTTGGCCTTATCACTGTTCAATATTCTCGTTTTATGTCTGGCCGTTCGCATTCATGTTGCAGGTGCCCTGAATCAAAAAGCACTGATCATAGCAAGCGTTCTCTTGACTTTGTTTGCTTGTGCTTTACTTGGGCTCATCCATTATAGCCCGAGCTGTCCTTTGCAATTAACATGCTTGGAGCCAGTGTACGAGTATGTTGTACTTTGAAATCATGCACTGAGCTGTTAATTTTGAACCACTTTGCAACTCCATAACTCACCAGTCGATTACGCTAGAGAGCTATCCTCAAGACTCAGGAAGTCTTCTAGTTTGCAATGAAGAAAATTTTTGGTTTTGGGTTTCAGGCTTTTTGCTGGTGACACCATATGTGAGGTAGGTTTTTGGCCATTTTGGCTCAGGTTACCTGGCCCTGGGCCCAACCGCTAGATGAAAGTATTTTGCTCTAGTTTTTATTAAAAACTAAGCTAAAACCTAATTTTTTTAGCCTTTGATTGGCTTTTTAGAATTTCTGGTTCAAAATTAGTAAAATTATCAATTTTATGTTTTTTTGGCCATTACTTACAAGAAAATATAAATGACATTAGATTGAACGTTTTTTTTAATCAATGGATTTGCATGGAACATTGGATTTGAATTCGAATCCAATGGACAGTTCCCATTTAAGAATAATCCAGTAACTCAGGCTCAGACTCAGACTGCCACAGACGTTTTTTGTAAAAATCACTATATTTATAAAAAAATTCATTAGATCTGAAAAAAAATTCTAGATTAATAAATTTATACGTTGAAGTTTTGCTTGAAATCATTTATTTGTGTTCTTTATTGCCCATAAACAATTACATAATTAGCAAGATTGTTAAAATACATCGTGCCCAAGCGTGGAAAATCTTAGGTCAGAAACTTTCAGGTTTCTTTCAAACGACAACACTAACGAAGTATTTTAGATCAATCAAACTAATATTAAATCAGTATATTTCTAATGCACTGATTTAGGTCAGAAACTTTCAGGTTTCTTTCAAGCGACAACACTGACGAAGTATTTTAGATCAATCAACCTAACATTCAATCAGTATATTTCTACTGCACTGATCCTACAAAGACATGAATATAAGGTCATAGCTAACATTGCAGCAATTAACAGTACAGAAATAAAAACAATAAGAAACTGAGATTAAAAAAATTTGTTTTTTCTGTTGGTGCAAATCTTCACACGATTCACATAATGAATTGTTTTTCTGAAAAAACGGGCTAAAAAGCTACAAAAAGGCATCTGGTGTTTTTGAAAAAAATAAACTTTTCAAAAAATCACTAGGTTAGCCCAAACATCACTAGATCTTCCCAGGTGAAAATTCACTAGGCCAGGCATCAGTGCTCACGCAAATAAATAGAAATGACCTGGTACAACAATGGATGTGTTCTCATGAGAACTTCTCATTCATTGTTACACAACTGACGTCACACAGCAATGCCAAGTGCCAGTAAAAATGAGAGCAAATGGAAATTTATGTGACGCAAACCTTGAACAGTTGCATGCAGTCAGTATAATCGTGAGATTAGCCTGAGTGACTCTGCTGACCTCGAGTCGCTCCTGGTGTGTGCTATCGTGTTTTTCTGGAATTAGGCAAGCCGCTCTGCGATGCAATGGGTTACCTTTTTGAAATTCTACATGCACCACGCTGTTCTCAAATGCGAGACCATCACAGATGTTAAAAGGACCTGGCATGCTGACTAAACAGTCCCCTTAGTTACACTCCTCCATCATATGAGCAGTTCTTTATCCACTGCTAGGCCTCACTTCACTAGAGTAGATCTTGGGCAGGTGTTAAACAGTCATGCGATAGTCTTATCATCCAGAACCATCAAGTCATGCATTCCATGGGAAGGTTGATGGATTGGTCAATTAAGGACAAAATGGTCAACGGTCTGTTCTTCTGCGCCACAATCACAAGCCGCAGAAGGGCCATACCCCATTTGTGTAAGCACGACCAGAAATGTCCAACACTGGTGAGGAGGCAGTTAAGCCAGACCCATGCTGTTCTTGGCAGGGCTGAGAGAGGTGGTGCCAATGTCAAGGATGGAAGTACAGAGTATCATTGTGTTATCTTACCACCTCGCATTCAATTGCTTATTTTCCCAGAGCGCCACACTTCTGTGGTTTTCCTCAGATGAACTGATGAGTTGTTGGTGCAGTTTGTCATGCCACTGATACCGTCAAGGTAGCGTCGCAGATACGTCTGCTGTGCAAATGGTTTTCAGTTTGGCTCTCACCTTGGTGACTTTTGTTTTGGTAGTAATGGTCAGACATGAGATAATTGCTAATCGTAATCGATTACAATTTTTTGAGTAATCGATTGAATTGACCAAAAATGACATGTAATCATAATCGATATAATTACATTGCTAATTTAATCGGAATCGACAATTACTTTCACGATTACACATGGAAATCTTCACCCTATATCACTGTGCGATTAATTGCAGTTTTGGTGACTGGGTTTCATCCTTTATCATCATTTATTGTGGTTTATTATTTCCTACAAAAGATATCATGAGTTGTAGATAAATCATTTCTAGCTGTTTCTACGTTCGTTTAACACCATGAGATCTGGTCTACAAATATGTCGTACCTGGAAATCGGCCTAAAACCAGCAGTTTTCGAGTCTGCACTCGAAAAAATTTTGGTTGGGAGTTACAGATTCTTTATGAGTGAGTGACGTCATAAGTGAAGTGGTTTTTGGGCCATTTTGGCTCATGTTACCTGACCTAGGGCCCAACCACTAGGCCAAAGTATTTCACTGAAGTTTTCATTGGAAACTAGGCTCAAGTCTGAGTCTGTTGACCCTTTGATCAACTTTCTAAAAGAAATAATAAGCAATTTTGAAATTACTAGTAGCACATGACTTTTCACTTTCAGCATTGCTGGATGAAAGTTCAAGCCTGATAGATGTCATGTGTCTGACAAAAGATTTGAAGCATCGACGCTTATCAATTAAATAAACAGTTGATAGTTTGTTAAATGTAACAAGCATTTTAAACATTGTTTATTTTGTTTAATCAATATTTCAAGTGCTTTTTGCAGCAGCGTAACTAACAGGGAGCATGGGTTATTTTCCCGTTGCCAAGCTAAATGTAAAAACCGGGCCCTTGCTTGGACTTTTCCAGTTTTAGTATTTTTTTGGTTTTCAATAGGTTTGTTATTTTACATTTTCAGAGTATTTTCCATTGATTTGGGGTTTCAGTATAGCCATCCACATCCGGATTCACTATTACTTCCCAAGTATTTTTCTGAGTATTGGCTTGTGGATCCCCTACAGTAAACAGAACGCCTCTTTCAGCTAAGTTTTCCCCCTTGGCTCAAACCTCCAGACACACCATTGGTTTGTTGTCTGCACAAACATTTTAGTAATTACCGTATATACTCACTTATTAGCCACACTTTTTTTACCTGGAATACTGCCTGTATTTTCCCTGCGGCTTATACACGCAACATACCAAGAGGGACAAAGTTTTCTATCAGCAATAGCCTTGACAGAACTGAAAATGACATTTTCTGGAGAGATGTTCATGAATGACAACACCCATGACACAGATGAAGAAGATACCTATGGCGATCTACCACACTTATAGACGAACTTCTTTCTTCTGACAAAGAAGATTTCTTAGGTTTTGAACAATAAAATTGACTATCAATTACATTTGCCTGTAAAAATCAATATTTTGTGGTTGATTGATCGTGCAGGGTCTTCACTGGTGAAAAGGTCAATTGACCTGCGGCTTATTTGTGAATTACCCTTGATTCTCAGTATATGGCTAAAATTTCTGCTGCAGCGTATCTGCGGATGCAGCTAATAAGCAAGTATATACGGTAATCATATCTTTTCTGTGGTGCTTAATCCCTACAGATGGTAATTTCGTTCATTCTTTTCATTCATATCGTTTGTTATCTGAAAATATAGTTACATGAAATCATGCAAATTGGTTTTGTTTTTTATAAGGATGTTTCAAGACAAATGTAATCGCTATTGTAATCATGATTACTTTAAATGGAATCGTATTGTGATTTTGTTTAGGAAGTGGCTACGGAACCACCCATGGATCTTTTTTTGAAAACTTATTCCACTGTACCGCCTCGCATGTCACGATTCGAATAAAGCAATTAGTTTGTCATTTAAATGGCATCAACCTAGTAGCATGACGGATATGTCCCAAGTCTGCCATACCAATGGTTGTGGGTTTGCCTGGGCATCTTGGCGCCTTGCGTTTTCATAATAGTGACTTCTTGCATGTTTCAATTCGTTGGACCAGTTTTTCTTTACTTTTTTCAAAAGTTTCCAAATTTTTGCTTTAAGGATTAGTGTTAGGTTAGTTTAGCATAAGGTTAGGGTTAGCTTAGCATTAGGTTAGCGCTACAGTTAGGGTTAGGTTTCAGGTTTACCTTTTGCACTTAATATGTTTCTTCCAAGCCTACTGCATTCTCCTTGTGCATTACTGTCACATTACAAGACGTGGTCGAATAAGGTTTCAAATTTAAAGATCCACGGGTGGTTCTAGAGCCACTGCCTTTTGTTTTTGGCAGTGGCTATAGATACGCCTGTGGATCTTGAAATAAGAAAACTTATTAATATGCCACCAGTGAAATAGCAGTTACGCACAACGAGAGTGCAGTAGGCTTGGTAGAAATGAAGTAAATGTAAAAGATAAACCCTAACCCTAACCTCAACTGTAGCCCTAACCTAACCCTAATCCTAAAGCTAACCTAATACTAAGCTGACCTATTAGGTTAGGGTTAGGTTACCTAACCCTAATGTAATGCTAACCTAACATTAACCCTTTTTACCCTAGCCTAATCCTAAGCTAAGCTAACCCTAACCTAACACTAATCCTATCCTAACCCTAAGCTAAGCTAACCCTAACCTAATGCTATCCTATCCCTTACCTAACCCGTAAATGTAAAACGTAAGCCTGAAAAAAAGTAAAGAACAAAATGAAAAGGAAAGTCGAAAGAAAAAAAACAAAACGAAAGTCGGCAAGGTGAGATTCGAACGGAAAACCATAGGCGTGGCGCATAACCATTACACTATATGATCCACGCAGTCTGAATGACAAACTGACCCTTTTATTTGAAATGTGTCAGAACAGGTGTATCCAATCCTTAATTACTTCCTTTGTTTTTTGTAATCGTGCATGTGACAAATAATCATATTCATTTACATTTGAGATGTAATTGCTTAATGTCTAGTAATGGTTGCATGTACAATATTAGTTCACTGGACCAATTCTTTACTTTTCTCCAAACTTTCCAAACTTTTGTGTTCAGATTCACAGTTTAGGTTTAGGGTTTACATTTGGGATTTAGGTTTAAGGGTTAAGTTTAGTGTTCAAAGGTTTAGGGTTGAGGTTTAAAATTTTAGGTTTAGGGATTATATTTAGGGGTTAGAAGTTTAGTACGTTTCTACCAAGCCTACTGAAGTTCCACTGCACACTTTTAAGTAGTCATGCATTACACTTACAGTCACGTTGCAAGTGGCAGACGAACAACAAGTTTTCAAATATGAAGGTCCACAGGCAGACCTGTAGCCACTGCCTTTCATAATAAATTATAATGTGATAAGTCATAGCCATACTACTTTAACTAATGTTGTACATAATTAACAAAGGAAAATTCAATCTTGTTTCTCATCAATGAAGTTCAGTATTAAGGATGTCCCAGAAGTCTTTTTTATGAAAATACATATAAATAATAGTTTTATTGGTCACTATGACAATCATAACAGATGCTCAAATTAATTTGACAAAAAAATACAATCTGAGACATAAAAACATTTATTAGGCGGTGCGCAACTTGAAACATAAAAAAAACAAATTATTATATGGTGCGCGACTTCTAGTAGGACACCCTGTAGAATAGAGATACCGACTAACAACTTAAATTAATCATCTAAACTAACAATCAGCAACCATCTACTTACCCCATTTTTGCAGACACAAGAGATAGTCTGATTATTATTTCATGAATCAACAGCTGCTGCTAGACAGGAACTCCATGCATGTCGGACAACAAAAACACTTTTTAACTCATTTAAAAACACAAATGGACTTTCAATTCTTACAGTTTTTGCTTTGTGCACCCTTCATTGCAAAACAAGCAAAAAAAAGTTCAAACAGTTAGTGAATTGGGTAAGAATAACTTAAATGAAGATGGACTTGCATTGTTACTGCTCAGCCTATGCAACTCACAGTCAAAGATTTGGTAACACTTGTTAACTTGTAACATTACAGTATATTCGGTGTTGCCACTAGGGTCAGTCGCGTTAAATATCACTCTCAGATTGTTGCCTGTTTCAACATCAGATTTTTACATTGCAGTTTAACATAAATGCTTCCATAGGTTTAGGGATTATATTTAGGGGTTAGAAGTTTAGTATGTTTCTACCAAGCCTACTGAAGTTCCACTGCACACTTTTGAGTAGTCATGCATTACACTTACAGTCACGTTGCAAGTGGCAGACGAACTATTTGAATAAGTTTCAGAAATATTGTAGGCTTATTATAATGTAGATTTTAGCTAAAGCTACTTGTCTGAAAGGCCGCTGGGGCATCCAGGATGAATAAA